>RCNI01000247.1_pt1 | contig 35784 bp, 35 predicted proteins | sample 2041151 | NCBI WGS metagenome assembly RCNI01 (sample SAMN09708214, study PRJNA481090) | feces metagenome | isolation source: feces | place: Antarctica: Albino Rookery
TGCCCCACCAGGTGGGAGAGTAGGTAGCCGCCACGCTTCTTGACAAGTCCTGATCATCTATGATGGTCGGGACTTTGTTTTTTATTCAGAGTCCTACCGTCTTCGAAGGTCCTACCTGCTTGTCAAGAAGCTTGGCAGCAGGCTGCCACCAACTTACCTCCGATTGCTCTGCAATCACCCCGGTGGGGCATTTCGCTCCCTCCGACACGGCGCTGAAGCGCTTGCTGCGCAGAGTTATGTCGTTGCTTCTTACGTTTTCGTAAAGAAGTTTTGTTTTCAGTTCGATGTCCTATCGACTAAGAAATATTATCTTTGTTGAGATCAAGATTACTTAGGTTATGAAATTCATTGAACTCGTACAGAAAAGACAGAGCGATCGGGCCTATCGTCCGGATCCGGTAGAACGTGAAAAACTGGATGCCTGTCTGGAAGCTGCCCGACTGGCACCTTCCGCCTGCAATTCCCAGCCTTGGCACTTCGTGGTCGTCGATGATCCTGAGCTTCGTCAGGATTTCGCCGCAGCCGCTTCTGGAATGGGCATGAACCGATGGGCGATCCAGGCTCCTGTCTTCGTTGCCGTAGTGCTGGAGAAAATGAACTTCACGGCTAAACTCGGCAGTCTGCTGAAGAACAAGGATTACTGCATGCTGGATTTAGGCATTGCCGTGGAACATTTCTGCCTGCAGGCCGCTGAACTGGAACTTGGAACCTGTATCATGGGCTGGTTCGATGAGAAGAAGATTGCCCGTATCATCGGTGCTCCTAAGGGAAAACGTATTCCTCTGATCATTTCTGTGGGCTATCCTGCAAAGGATCATCGTCAGAAGGTGCGTAAACCGGTCGAGGAGATGTCTTCCTTCAACCGATATCGAGTGGAACCTTCCTCTCTGTCAACTTTACATGAAAACTGAAAAAAGTACTGATTATGGCCATTGAACTTAAACCGAGAGAAGTCGAATCCAGACTTTTCTGCATGAGCAAATTTTGGGGCGATCCGGATATGCCGGCGGATATGCCTTATCCGATGATGGAATTCACCGTTGAAGGAAAAAAAATCGAGTATCCATTGACCTTCATCTGTCAGATCGATTGCAGCGACCTGGCTCCCTATGTCGAGCCTGGACTGCTCCCGGAAGAAGGGATGCTCTATTTTTTCGCTGCCATTGACCCATATCTGGGATATGAGGCCCCGGCCTGTGGAATCGGTGAATGGCCGAAAGCGGCGGCTGCGGTCAAATATACGAAACAGGTGAATCCTGAGACCTTCGAAAGCTACGAGTCTCTTGACGATGAGGGCGAGTCCGGTACCAAGGCTCCATGGGCGATGGATTTCGCCTCCTGTGCGCCGGGAACGGGCGATTTCAGGATGCTTTCCGAGGAGGGAGATGAAGTGGAACTGCTGCGTCTGGTTTCCTCTGCGGAGATGGGGCTTGATTTCGGAGATGCGAAGGAACTGGTCTTCTCCATCAGCAGGAAAGACCTAGGCTTCGGCAACTGGAAGAAGCATCACGTCGTGATGAAATAGGCTTATAGCCTTTCTCTGATGTTGTAGTGGTTGCGATCGTTGCTGCTGCGGGAGATCATCTCGCAGATGAAGCCGGCCAGGAAGAGCTGCGCTCCCAGGATGATCGCGATCAGAGCCAGATAGAAAAGCGGCTGGTCTGTGACCGGGCGGTAAAGCAGATGATGTGCCTGACTGACGAGCTTGTCGATGATGAGCCAGAGGGCAATGATGCCTCCGGCCAGGAACATCAGGATGCCTGAGAAGCCGAAGAAGTGCATCGGTTTCTTGCCGAAGGTGCTCAGGAACCAGAGGGAAAGCAGGTCCAGGAAGCCGTTGACGAAACGTTCCAGGCCGAACTTGCTTTTGCCGTATTTCCTTTTCTGGTGGTGTACGGGTTTTTCAGTGATCTTGCTGAAACCGGCGTTCTTGGCCAGGTAAGGGATGTACCGGTGCATTTCGCTGTAGACTTCGATGTTCTTCACCACTTCGTTACGGTAGGCTTTCAGTCCGCAGTTCATGTCGTGAAGCTTGATGCCCGTGATCTTGCGGGCGGTAGCGTTATAGAGCTTGGACGGGAGGTTCTTGGTGAACTTGTTGTCCTGGCGCTTCTGTTTCCAGCCGGAAACGATGTCCCAGCCTTCTTCGGTGACCATGCGGTAGAGTTCCGGAATTTCGTCAGGTGAATCCTGAAGGTCGGCGTCCATGGTGATGATGACACTGCCTTCCGCTGTCTTGAAGCCTTCATAGAGGGCGGCGGATTTTCCGTAGTTCCTTCTGAAAGAAATTCCTCTGATATTGCTGTCGTCTTCCTTCAGCTCCCGGATGATGTCCCAGGATCCGTCGGTACTTCCGTCATCTGCCATGATGATTTCGTACCGGTATCCTTGCTCCTTCATGACTTTCTGAATCCAGGAAATCAATTCTGGGAGGGATTCTCTTTCGTTGTATAGGGAGATGATGATCGATAGGTCTTTGGTATATTCTTTCATGAAAATCGTGCTTTACTGGTTGTCTGTCTGGTCGTCTTTCTCTGTCTGGTTTCCGAAGCCACTGTTCCGGAACGGATCGTTCGGCATCAGTGAAGGGGAAAGGATGGAGGACAGGATAGTTCCGTACAAGGTACAGTAGATCAGGTAGGAGAAGAAGGTGATGGTCGGCAGTCTGCTGATCACCTGATTCACCAGATCCTCCTGGTCTTCGCCCAGCATGTCGAGGGCCGGCTGCATCATTTCCGTGAACATTTCCGTGTCAATGACGGAAAAGGAGATGAGCAGGAAGGCGGAATAGATCAGTGCGGAAAGAAAGGCGGACAGCGTTCCGAAGGCGAAGACATCTTTACGGGCCGCTGCCGGTTCCAGGGAGATGTATCGGAGCATGAAGAAACGCATCAGCCAGATGCAGCCGATGAATTTCGCCAGCCACAGGATGAAGACCAGCAGATTGGAGAGTATTCCTGCGGAAAACAGGTTCTGGATGATACCGCCGATAAAGGTGTAGGCGACTGAAATGCCTCCAAGTGCCAGTCCGGCGACAGCTGCTTTGTTCCAAAACAGCTCTTTGCTTATTTTCTCTTCCATTTCATAGGGATTAATGACACAAAGATAGAAAAAATATCGTACCTTTGTATGCTTGTAATAATATGTGCGCGTATTTGTATTACGCCGAATTTAAAACAAAAGAATCATGATCAACATTAAATTTCCTGATGGAAGCGTGAAATCCTACGATAGCGGGATCACTGCTTACGAAATTGCACAGAGTATTAGTCCACGTTTAGCGGCAGATGTATTGTCAGCGACCGTCACTACAGATACGGATGTAATGGGAAAAGGTACATTATACGATATCCAGCAGCCTATCACCATGGATTGCTCCATCCAGCTCCACAAATGGGATGACGAGGAGGGCAAGCATGCTTTCTGGCACTCTTCTTCCCACTTGCTGGCAGAGGCGCTCGAAGCTCTTTATCCTGGTGTGAAGTTCGGTATCGGACCGGCTGTGGAGAACGGCTTCTACTATGATGTGGATTTCGGTGAGCACCAGATCACTGAGGCGGATCTCCCTGCCATTGAAAAGAAAATGATCGAACTGGCCCGTACGAAGGAGCAGTTCATCAGAACTGAGGTGTCCAAAGAGGATGCGCTCAAATATTTCACCGAGAAGGGTGATGAATACAAGATCGAGCTGATCAACGAACTCGAGGATGGCAAGATCACTTTCTACAAGAACGGTAACTTCACTGATCTTTGCCGTGGACCTCATATGAAGGATACTTCCATGATCAAGGCTGTGAAACTGACTTCCATCGCCGGTGCTTACTGGAGAGGTGACCAGAACCGTCATCAGCTGACCCGTATCTACGGTATCACCTTCCCTAAGGCTTCTCTCCTTACGGATTATCTGAATCTCCTGGAAGAGGCGAAGAAGCGTGACCATCGCAAGCTGGGCAAGGAGATGGAGCTCTTCATGTTCTCCAACAGGGTTGGACAGGGTCTTCCGATGTGGTTGCCTAAGGGTGCCATGCTGAGGGAGAGGCTTGAGAATTTCCTTAAGAAGGTACAGAAATCCTATGGTTATCTGCCGGTCATCACTCCGCATATCGGTAACAAGGATCTTTATGTGACATCCGGTCACTATGCAAAATACGGCAAGGATTCCTTCCAGCCGATCCATACTCCTCAGGAGGGTGAGGAATACCTCCTCAAACCGATGAACTGTCCTCATCACTGCGAGATCTACAAGTCTAAGCCGAGGTCTTACAAGGACCTTCCTTTGAGATATGCAGAGTTCGGTACGGTTTACCGTTATGAGCAGAGCGGTGAGCTTCACGGCCTTACCCGTGTACGTAGCTTCACTCAGGATGACGCGCATCTGTTCTGCCGTCCTGATCAGTTGAAAGAGGAATTCTGCAAGGTGATCGACATCATTCTCTATGTGTTCAAGACATTGAACTTCACGGAGTTCACTGCACAGATCTCTCTCAGGGACCCGAACAACAAGGAGAAATATATCGGTACGGACGAGAACTGGGCAAAGGCTGAGCAGGCGATCATCGATTCTGCGGCAGAGAAGGGACTTCCTACGACGGTCGAGCTCGGAGAGGCTGCATTCTATGGCCCGAAACTTGACTTCATGGTGAAGGATGCTATCGGAAGAAAGTGGCAGCTGGGTACTATCCAGGTGGACTACAACCTTCCGGAGCGTTTCGAACTTGAGTATACCGGCAGCGACGGACAGAAACATCGTCCGATCATGATCCACCGTGCTCCGTTCGGTTCACTCGAAAGATTCGTTGCAGTTCTGCTTGAACATACCGGTGGAAAACTTCCGCTCTGGTTGACTCCGGATCAGGTTAACATCCTGCCAGTCAGCGAAAAATATGCAGATTATGCAAAAAAAGTTTGTGATTTGATGAATAATTCCGATATTCGCGCCTCTATAGATGACCGAAATGAGACCATCGGCAAGAGGATCCGTGAGAGTGAACTCAAGAGGATCCCGTTCCTGGTGATTGTAGGTGAGAAAGAAATGGCCGAAGGAAAGGTTTCCGTCAGAAGACAGGGAGGCGTCGACGAAGGTGTAATGCCGGTTGACGATTTCATCAAGATGATAACGAAGGAAGTTGCGGAGCAGCTTGCCTGAGTAGATATAGATTATTAATTTAAACTTATTAGGAGGATTTAATTATCGCAGCACCATTCAAACCATCTGCGCCTAGATTCCATGGTCCAAGACCTGCAGGCGCCGGACATTCGCTCCACGGCCAGAAGCCGCGGAAGGATGAAGACGGATTAAGAATCAATGAAGAGATCACGGCCCCTCAGGTCCGTCTCGTCGGGGACAACATCCCGGAACAGGGAGTCTTTTCTCTCTCGGCGGCTTTGAAACTCGCTGATGAGCTTGAACTTGATCTGGTGGAGATTAGTGCAAAAGCTGAACCTCCTGTATGTAAGATCATCGACTATCAGAAGTATCTCTATCAGCAGAAGAAGAAAGCTAAGGAGATGAAGAGTAACGCCGCTAAGATCGTCATCAAGGAGATCCGCTTCGGACCGAATACCGATGAGCACGATTTCCAGTTCAAGCTGAAGCATGCTCAGGGTTTCCTTCAGGAAGGGTCCAAGGTCAAGGCATCTGTCTTTTTCAGAGGACGTTCCATCATCCATGCTGACCAGGGAGAGAAGCTTCTCCTCCGTTTTGCAGTCGAACTGGAAGAGTTCGGAAGGGCAGAGCAGATGCCTAAGCTGGAAGGCAAGAGGATGATCATGATGATCGCGCCGTTGAAGAAGAAATAGATCCGTCAGGATAAAACATTATTTATTAACAGTCAAAAAATTTAACTATGCCAAAATTGAAGACCAACTCCGGTTCAAAAAAGCGCTTTGTGCTTACCGGAACGGGAAAAGTTAAGAGAAGACACGCTTACAAGAGCCACATTCTCACGAAGAAGACCAAAAAGCAGAAAAGAAATTTGACTCATGTTGCAGTTATCACTGCTGTTGACACTAAGAGAGTCAAAGCTTTGTTGGCTATGTAATTCAGTTACGTGAAGTAACTAAGTATTTTAAAGTTAAACTTGGAATGCAGTAGAAAAGCTCCGGAAAAGACGGACACTGCCTCCATAAAACAGTTAAATTTATGCCAAGATCGGTAAATTCAGTTGCCTCAAGGGCACGCCGCAAGAAAATTCTTAAAAGAACCCGCGGTAATTTTCTTTCAAGAAGAAATGTTTGGACGGTAGCAAAGAACACCTACGAGAAAGGTCTTACTTATGCTTATCGTGATCGCAAGAACAAGAAACGTTCATTCCGCGCTCTGTGGATCCAGAGAATCAACGCCGCTGCACGTCAGTATGGTATGACTTACTCTCAGTTCATGGGCCGTATCGCAAAACAGAACATCGGTCTCAACCGTAAAGTTCTTGCAGACCTTGCTATGAATAACCCTCAAGCATTTGAGGCAATCATTAATTCTGTAAAATAGTTTTTTATGAAGAGTCTGAAGGAATTATACCATAATAAGTGGGTGGGCTTCGGTTTCTGGGGCTTGCTCTACCTCTTATGGGTAATCTGGCTCGGAAATTACTGGTGGCTCCTTGGTCTTGGTATCATCTTCGATCTCAAGATCACCAAGAAAGTCAAATGGCTTTTCTGGAAAAAGGAGTACAAGGAAGGAGAAAAGAAGAATGTCTGGCTCGAATGGCTGGATGCGATCATCTTCGCTGTCGTTGTCGTGACGTTCATCAACATCTTCTTTTTCCAGGCCTTCACGATTCCTTCCTCATCTATGGAAAGCTCGCTCTACACGGGGGATTACCTCTTTGTGAACAAGCTTGCCTATGGTCCTAAAGTTCCGCAGACACCGCTGACCATTCCTTTCACGCACAATGTGTTCATGGGTCGTGAATCTTATTCCACGCTGATCCAGAGCAAGTACAGGAGATTGGCCGGTTTCGGAGAAGTCGAGAGAGGCGACAAGGTCGTCTTCAATTTCCCGGACGGTGATACGGTCCTTGTCAGCAATCCGACCGCCGATTATTACTACCTCTCCCGCGTGATGGAAGGAAGTGAGAATGCAGTCAGAAGGTTCGGGCCGGTAAAGGTCCGTCCGATGGACAAGAAAGACCATTATGTGAAAAGATGTGTCGCTGTTGCAGGAGATACGCTCGAAATCAGAGATGGTTACGTGTATATCGATTCAGAGAAGCAGACAGTCTGGCCAGGAGTCCAGTATTCCTATACAGTGGTGACGAACGGTACGCCGATCAGCCGCAAAGTGATGGATGAACTTGGAATCAATCTGTCCGAGACCGGAGGTGCAGCCAATAATGTCTATCCTCAGCTGCCGCTGACTGAAGCGATGCTTGCAAAAGTGAAGGAGATGCCGAATGTGGTCTCCGTGGAGAAGAATATCGATGTAGCGGACGCTTCTACAAGGGAGTTCAACGCTATGGAGATTTTCCCGTTCTCGACAGACTACAACTGGACAAGAGATAATTACGGTCCGCTCTGGATTCCTGAAAAAGGAGCCGAAGTTGAACTGACTCTCGAGAACCTCCCGATCTACAGACGCATCATCACAGTCTATGAAGGCCATGAGCTCGATGTCCGTGACGGACAGATCTTCATAGATGGCGCAGAGGCTCATTCATATACTTTCGCACAGGATTATTACTTTATGATGGGAGACAACAGGCACAATTCTCTCGATTCAAGATATTGGGGATTTGTACCGGAAGACCATGTCGTCGGAAAGCCTTCATTCATCTGGTTCTCCTCAGACAGGAACAAGAGTTTCCCTCGTAATATAAGATGGAAGCGGATGTTCAGGTTCGTGTAAGATTTGCATTATTGGAAATTTTGAGCGATATTTGCACCCCGCTAATTATGAATTAATTATAAAAGTTATATACAATGGCAAAGGTTTGTCAGATCACAGGAAGAAAGAGAATGATCGGAAACAACGTTTCCCATTCCAAGAGACGCACGAAACGCGTCTTCGACTTGAACCTCAAGACCAAAAAGTTCTGGTCAGAGACTGAGCAGAGGTTCGTTACATTGAAGGTGTCTTGCAAAGGTATGAGAACTATCAGGAAGAATGGTCTCGATGCTTGCATCAAAGACGCTCAGAATAAAGGATTTATTAACCTTGTTTAATTTTTTTGAACTATGGCAAAGAAAGTAAAAGGTAACAGGGTGCAGGTCATCCTTGAGTGCACTGAGCAGAGAGAGAGCGGTGTACCAGGTATCTCAAGATACATCACAACTAAGAATAAGAAAAACACAACTGAGCGTTTGGAGCGTAAGAAATACAATCCGTTCCTTAAGAAGGTCACTCTTCATCGCGAGATTAAATAATCGGAGGATTCTGAACTATGGCAAAGAAAGCAGTCGCAACCTTCAGTGCTAAAGCAGGCGCTAAGAGTATGGTAAAATGTATCCGTATGGATAGATCAGCTAAGACTGGAGCTTACGCTTTCAAAGAGGAGCTCGTCGAGGCTAACAAAGCTAAAGATTTCTTCAACAAGAAATAATTTCTGTTGAGACTTGATAACGATAGCAGAACTGGAAAAATCCAGTTCTGCTATTTTTTTAGCCCATGAAAATAGTTATATTTGCAAGTTATAATCAAGATTTTATGGGCATTTTCAGTAAAGGTGTAAAGAAAACCAATAAAGGATTTTTCGACAGGTTGTCAAGAGCGATCATCGGTAAGGCGAAAGTCGACGATGAACTGCTGGACGCTATCGAGGAAGCGCTGATCGCGACCGATATGGGAGTCGATACCACGATGAAGATCATCGATAACCTGGAAGAAAGGATCAGCCGTGATAAATATGTTTCTCTGGATGAACTGATCGAAGTGCTGCGTGACGAGATCGCGAAGCTGCTCAATGTTCAGGAAGGTGAGACGGCAGATGATCCGGTCCAGCTTTATGATTTCTCCAAGAAACCCTATGTCATCATGGTTGTCGGTGTGAACGGTGTCGGTAAGACGACGACCATCGGCAAGATTGCCAGCAAGCTCCAGGCACAGGGAAAGAAGGTGGTTCTCGGAGCGGCCGATACTTTCCGTGCGGCTGCTGTCGATCAGCTGGCGATCTGGGCAGAACGTGCGGGTGTGGATCTCATCCGTCAGGAAATGGGTTCGGATCCGGCTTCGGTGGCTTTCGATACCGTGAAGTCTGCGGTTGCCAAGAATGCTGACGTAGTGCTCATCGATACTGCAGGTCGTCTGCATAACCGTATCGACCTGATGAACGAGCTGACGAAGATCCGCAACGTGATGCGGAAGGTCATTCCTGATGCTCCTCATGAGGTGCTGCTGGTGCTGGACGGATCTACCGGCCAGAATGCTTATCACCAGGCCAGGGAATTCGCCAAGGCGACAGATATCACATCTTTGGCCATCACCAAACTGGACGGAACGGCGAAAGGTGGCGTAGTGGTCGGCATCGTCGACCAGTTCAAGGTGCCGATCAAATACATCGGAATCGGTGAGGGTATCGATGACCTCAAGGTGTTTGACAAGAGGGAGTATGTCGCTTCACTCTTTTCAAAGGAAGATTTGGAATAGTAAAATTTAACAGATATGAGAATTTCGTATAATTGGCTCAAGGAGTATCTTGAGTGTGACCTCTCTCCAGAGGCTATTGAAGAAGCATTGACTTCCATCGGACTGGAAGTGGATTCCATGGAGACCGTTGAAGAGATCCCTGGCGGACTTGCCGGTGTGATCGTGGCTGAAGTCGTTGAATGTGTCGCACATCCGGATTCAGATCATCTCCATATCACGCAGTTGAATACAGGTGCTCCGGAACTGCTTCAGGTCGTCTGTGGAGCCCCGAATGTCGCAGCCGGACAGAAAGTGCTGCTTGCGACTGTGGGTACACAGCTCGGAGAGGATTTCAAGATCAAGAAATCGAAGATCAGAGGTGTGGAGTCATTCGGTATGATCTGCGCAGAAGACGAACTCGGTATCGGAGCCTCCCATGACGGTATCATGGTACTTGATCCGACCGCTGTTCCTGGAACTCCAGCTAAAGAATATCTCCACCTTTCAGAGGATACGGCCATCGAGGTCGATCTGACAGCCAATCGTGTAGATGCCGCTTCTCATTTCGGTGTCGCCAGAGATCTGTACGCTTATCTGAAATACAACCATATCCCTTGCCGGCTGAACATTCCGGATGTCTCCGCTTTCGCTGAGGCAGAGGGCGAGGCCGTCCCGGTCGAGGTGCAGTCTCCGGAAGGAGCTCCTCGCTATACCGGCGTGACCATCAAGGGGGTGAAGGTGGCTCCATCACCGGACTGGCTTCAGAAGAAGATTCTGTCCATGGGGCTGAAGCCGATCAACAATATTGTCGATATCACGAACTTCGTGCTTTTCGAGACCGGTCATCCGCTCCATGCTTTCGATCTTGCCAAGATCGGTGGAGGTAAGGTCGTGGTCAGAAAGGCGGTTGAAGGCGAGAAGTTCGTTACCCTGGACGGTATCGAGCGTACCTTGACAGCAGCTGATCTTGTCATCGCTGATGTCGAGAAACCGATGTGTCTGGCTGGTGTGTTCGGCGGTGCTGATTCCGGAGTGACCGAAACCACTGCTGATATCTTCCTGGAGAGTGCTTTGTTCAATCCGGTATCTGTCCGTAAGACTTCCAAGAGACATACTCTCAAGACCGACGCTTCTTTCCGTTTCGAGAGAGGTGCTGACGTGGAGATGGTTACCTATGCTTCCAGACGTGCTGCGCTGCTGATTCAGGAAATCGCCGGCGGCCATATCTGTGGAAAAGTTCAGGAATTCTATCCGGAGAAGATCGCAAGGAAGACCGTGGAACTTGACTATGCACGGATGGAGAACTTCATCGGCAAGAAAATCGGCCACGACGTCATCGAGACGATCCTGGAGGGACTTGCTTATGAGTTCATCGAGAGGCATGAGGGCGGTGCCACAGTTGCTGTCCCTACCTATATGGTCGATGTCTACAGAGAGTGTGACATCGTGGAGGAGGTGCTCAGAATCTATGGCTACAACAACATCGAGTTGCCGTCTGCCATGAGGATGTCCATCAATGCTCCTCAGAAACCGGAACCGGAAAGAGTCAGGACCGCTATCGCGGATTTCCTTGCTGCCAACGGTTTCGTGGAGACCATGAACAACTCTCTGACGAAGAGCGAGTATTATGTGCATCTGGACACTTTCCCGGAGTCCGCTTGCGTAAGGATTCTGAATCCGTTGAGTTCAGACCTTAATGTCATGAGACAGACCCTTCTGCTCAATGGACTTGAGGTGATCGCCAGAAACATCAACCGTCAGATCACGAACATCAGGACTTTTGAATATGGCTCCGTTTACAGACTCAAGGAGGGAGCTGACGGACTGAGCGTGGATTCTTTCGAAGAGCATTCTTGCTTCGCTCTCTTCATGACCGGCGCACCGGAGAAATCCTGGCGTCAGGAGGTCGGGAAAGGTAACTATTTCCAGCTTAAGGGTTATCTGGAACTTCTTCTCAAACGTTTCGGTGCCGATATCTACAATATGGAGTACGAGGCAGCTCCGGCAGATCTGTTCTCTGAGGGCTTGGTCTACAAGCTGCCGGGAACAGGTGAGAAGCTTGCGGTCATGGGTACGATCGCACCTGCAAGGTTGAAGCAGTTCGGCATCAAGCAGCCGGTATTTGCGGCTGAAATCAGCTGGCCGGTACTCTTCCAGCTGGTCAAGAGGGATCGTATCGCTTACAAGGAACTGCCGAAGTATCCTGAGGTAAGACGTGATCTGGCACTGCTGCTGGATGAGAATGTTTCTTACGCGGACCTGCGCAAGAGTGCATTCAGAGCCGGCAAGAAGCTGCTCAAGCAGGTGACTTTGTTCGATGTCTACAAGGGAGACAAGATTCCTGAGGGCAAGAAGCAGTACGCATTGAGCTTCGTGCTGCAGAATCTGGAGAAGACCCTTACCGATGCAGATGTCGAGAAAGTGATGACGAAGATGCTTTCTACTTTTGAAAACGAGTGGGGAGCCAGCCTGCGATGAGGATGAAAAGGTTGACCTGCATAGTATTGACCTGCTGCATGGCTGTCTTAGGGGCATGCAGCAAGGATTCATCGGTCATCTCGCACGATGAGATGTCACAGATCATCGTGGAGATGCTGGTCCGAGACCAGTGGCTGAACTCGCATTTCGAGGAAAGGGATAAGGCGGATTCTACCTTCGTCTATGGAACGATTATCGAAGAATTCGGCTATGATCGTGATGAATTCAACGAATCTGTGTCTTTCTATGTCGATCATCCGGCCGTTTTCACCAAGATTCTCGAGAAATCCATCTCTCTGCTGGATGGCCGGCAGATCGCTCTGGAGAATTTCATCGAACAGCAGGAACACTTCAAGACGGACTCATTGGCCCGTATTGATCTGATCGCTGCGGTGAAAGCTCGTCTGGAGAAATTGCCTGCACCGAAATGGTCCATGGACGACAGCCTTGCGCTGCCGGAACCGCACGACCGGACATTGACCTTCATTTCTCCGGTGGAGAAAGAGCAGGAGACGGACAGTATGAAGATAGTTGTACCTTATATCCGCGGTGGCCAGCCTTCCGTTCCAGCAAAGGAGGAGGAACCGGCCGAGGAAACTGAAAACTGATAAGATCATGGCAGTCAAGCGTATCGCTGCAGAATATGTCTATACCCTTGATGGACAGGGTGTCCTCAAGAATGGCTTCGTTGAATATGACGAGACCGGCAGAATCATCGCCACCGGTGTCTGCGGTCCTGAATATGAGGGTCATATTTTCAAAGGGGCGCTGGTCCCTGGGTTCGTGAATTCCCATTGTCATCTGGAACTTTCCCATCTGAAGGGAAAATTCCGCAAGGGAACCGGAATGGCCGGTTTCATTGACCAGATCAATGAACTTCGGGACAGTTCTTCCCATGAAGAGAAACTGGAGGCGATCGGCAAGGAGCTGAACGGACTCTGGAATCAGGGCGTTTCGGCGATGGCTGATATCAGCAACGGGCCGGATACTTTCGCTTTCAAGGCAGCGACTCCGATGTATACCCGTTCCTTTCTGGAGGTCTTCGGGTCTGAACCGGAGGATTGCGATGCTGTGATGGAGGGGGTGACCGCGCTGGAGGCACAGGCCCATGCTTATGGCCTGGATGCAGCTCCGACGCCACATTCCTGCTATACCATGAGTCCGCAGCTGGTGACTGCATCGTCCGCAGCCGGTCTGAAAGACGGGTATCTGTCCTACCATTCCCAGGAAAGTCCGGAGGAAGAGGAACTGCTGATGAGCGGAACCGGCAGGATGGCGGAGAATCGTCGCCGTGCAGGGATGAGCATGCCTCCGGTGACCGGACAACCGGCCTTGATGTATTTCCTGGACCGTCTGTCTGCCATTCCGGAGGATGCCGGTCTGAAAGATGCTGACGGACGTTTTCAGCAGCATATCCTGCTGGTGCACAACGTGTGTCTGACGAAAGAGGCTGCGGAAGCTGCTTTGAAGCTGCTTCCGAATGTCTGGTGGGCCATCTGTCCGCTTTCGAACATTTTCATCCACGAAGCGCTGCCGCCGGTTCCGCTCATGCGGGAAGCGGGCCTGAAAATCACCTTGGGTACGGATTCGCTCTCCAGCAATGATCAGCTGGATATGGTGAAGGAACTGAAATGTCTGCAGGAACATTTCCCTGAAGTTCCATTGGAAGAGATGCTGCGCTGGGCTTCGCTCAATGGCGCGGAATTCCTTTCGAAAGAGGCGGAGCTGGGATCATTGACCCTAGGAAAGAGACCGGGAATCGTCCTGATCGGCCATCTGACGGAAGAGGGAGCCTTGACTTCTGAAAGTGCATCGGTTAGAATCATATAGTCTTTTTGTGGATGCTTCATTTTGAAGAAATAGTTTTCGGTCCGATCCACAGCCGTCGGCTCGGGGCTTCGTTGGGCATCAATCTGCTGCCCCCTGTGGGAAAGCTGTGCAATTTCGACTGTATCTATTGTGAATGCGGCTGGAACAGGGACGGTCGTTCCGAAGGCAGGTTTCCGGATCTGGAGACCTACCGTCAAGCCTTGTCCTGGAAATTGCAGAAAGCGCATGCTGAGGGGACTCTCATCGATTCCATCACTTTCTCCGGCAACGGTGAGCCGACCTTGCACCCGCAGTTCCCGGAAATCATAGACATCACCATTGACCTGAGGGATCGGTATTATCCGGAGGCGAAGATATCTGTCCTGTCCAACGCTACCCGGGTCAATGATTACGCGGTCCGTGAGGCGCTGATGAAGGTGGACAACCCGATCATGAAGATCGATGCTTCGACAGACGGCCGCATCGCGCTGATCAACCAGCCATCCGGACATTACCGTTTGTCGGAGATCGTAGAGGGCCTGCTGAAGTTCAATGGCAACTTCATTCTTCAGACCATGTTCCTGGATTCTCCCGCTTTCTCGACAGCAGATCCGGATAATCTCGAGGGATGGTACGGTCTGGTCCGCAAACTGAAACCACGGGAACTGATGGTCTATACCCTGGACCGGGAAACTCCACAGAAGAATCTGGTGAAATATACCGTAGAAAGGATGGAAGAGCTGGTTGCACCGCTCCGCGAAGAAGGATTCAAGATTCAGATCAGAGGATAGATAACGATGAGAACAGTCATACAGAGAGTAGAGAATGCGACGCTCACAGTCGCTGCAGAGAATTATACATCAGCCATCGGACCAGGTCTGATGGCACTGGTAGCATTTGAAGAGGAAGATACGTTGGAAGATCTGGAATGGTTGGCACGGAAAATGTTGGCAATGAGGATATTCGATGACGAAGAAGGGGTGATGAACCGTTCTGTCATGGATGTCGGAGGCGAAGTCATGCTCGTCAGCCAGTTTACCTTGTACGCGAAGACCGCGAAGGGAAACCGGCCGTCCTATATTCGTGCGGCAAAGCCTGAAATTTCAGTGCCTCTTTACAATAAATTCGTATCTTTGGTGGAGGATCTTCTCGGAAAACCGGTCGGAAAAGGAATTTTCGGTGCGGACATGAAGATCGCCCTCGTGAATGACGGTCCGGTGACGATCGTCATGGATACTAAAAACAGGAACATTTAATACACATTATGATGGATTATTTAAGTAAATATGGTTACACTCCGAATGCAGAAGCGATAGAGCATGCATTGGAGCTGATTGCTTCAAACCTGGACAAGGTGGTTTCTGAAGAAGTGCTCAAGACATGCTTCTCCATGATGGACCTGACTTCTTTGAAGAACAACGATACTCCTTCATCTATCATCAAGCTGGTGGATAAAGTCAATGCGTTGCAGGAGGAATATCCTGATTATCCTCTTCCTGCATCCATCTGTGTCTATCCGAACTTCGCATCAGTGGTTAAGGAAAACCGTAAGAAAGATTTCCACATCACTGCAGTAGCAGCCTGCTTTCCGACTTCACAGAGCTTTCTTGAAGTGAAGGTGAAGGAATGTGAGATGGCTGTGGAGGCCGGTGCGGATGAGATCGACATCGTCCTTGCTTTGAATGCTTTTCTGGACGGAAGACCGGAGGAGGCTGCTCACGAGATCAGTGCAGTCAGAGCTGCCATTGACAAGTCTGCCGCAGCACAGGGCCGTACGGTACATCTCAAGGTCATCCTGGAAACCGGTCTGCTGGTCACTCCGGAAAATATTGCGAACGCATCTTTCCTCGCTATGGAGGCCGGTGCGGATTTCATCAAGACTTCAACCGGAAAGGTGGACGTGAACGCGACACCGATGGCGGCGTTCGTGATGTGCGAGTGCATCAGAAAGTACCATGAGAAGACCGGAAAGATGATCGGTTTCAAACCGGCCGGTGGCATTTCATCCGCACAGGACGCCCTCTGCTACTATTCCATTGTTTCCACAGTGCTTGGCAGCAAGTGGCTGAACAAGGATTATTTCAGGTTCGGTGTCAGTCGTGTCGCGAACAGCATCATGTCTATGGTAGAGAACAAGACCGTGAATTTCTTCTAGAAGAATCTGCATTGCCGGAGATCGGCAGTGTCTATGTGAATGAAGGACCGCTTCCCTTGTGTGAAAGCGGTCCTTTCTTTTATCCGTGTTCTTTTTCGGAACACGGATAGCTCCTCTTAATTTTGCCGCTGTCATTCAATAAAACGGTAGAATTATGAGAAAATTCTTCAGAGGGGCATTGGCGGTCCTGATGCTGGCTGCCTGCGAAAAGACTGGAGATCCGCTGCAGGGAGGTTCCCACCGGGTCGTCCATGATGATGAGGGCTTACCTCATGAACAGATCGTGCTGGGTCGTCGGCTGGACAATCCGTACAAGACCGATAATGTACGCAGGGCCTTGGCTGCCCTGTATCCTACGAAAGCCGGTGGGCTGGATCTGGTGTCCACGGATCTCTACGTCCGCTTCCTGCCGGAGTCAGATGCCGAATTGCAGAAAGTGCTGGATACCGGCATTGAACTGGTCGATCATCCGCTGGACTATGAAATAAAGGTGGATGGAGACTGGTATCATGACCCTGAGATCGCGGACGAAGAGCTGACCTGGCAGTATGCTGTCCTTCCTAGGGATGTCGATTTTCCGGAGGGGGTCTATCATGAAATCATTGATGAATGCTATCTGCCCGAAAATGCTCCGTTGACTCGTTCTCGGTCAGACATAGATTGGGAGGCCGTGGAAAGAGAAGCCTATGTGCTGACCGGCAATGAGGACCTGCTGCTGCCTGTGACGAAAGGAAAGTCAGGACGGGTCATCCCTTCCGGAAGAATCACGCTGACGGATCCGGAAGCGGACGGTGGAAAACCGATCGGTCTGGCTGGAGTGCGTATCACCTGCAACAGTTTCGTCCGTATGGATCGGACTTATACAGATCGGGACGGTTATTATACTATGAAGAAGAAGTTTGCCTCCAAGTTGAGGTACCGTCTGGTCTTCAAGAACGAGAAAGGCTTTGCCATCGGTTTCAACGCGATCTTTACACCGGCATCTGTGTCGACTTTGGGAAAAACCGGTCCGGAAGGGATGTGCTTTGCGGTGACGGACAAGTCTGATGAAAAACTTTTCCGCCGTTGCGCAGTGAACAATGCGGCTTATGACTACTATACCCGATGCGACAAGACGGATATGAACCTGCATCTTCCTCCGGCTGATCTCCGTTTCTGGATCTTTCCTTCCATGGCCGCCAGCAGTTCCGCCATGCTCCACCACGGGACCTCCGTGACTGATGCGCAGATTTCCAGATTCTGGGGCTATCTGTTGAAGATCGTGCGGTATTTTCTGCCTGATATCACGATCGGAACTAAGAATTCCGATTCCTATGCTTCCATCTATGCCTCCGTCTGTCATGAACTGGCCCATGCCAGCCATTTTTCCCAGGTAGGTGCAGATTATTGGAACCGGTATATCGCATACATCATCCAGTCCTATATCACTCAATCCGGTAACTGTTATGGAGACGGAATCGGAAAAGGTGCTGGAGAATGTGGAGTCGGAGAAATGTGGGGCTACTATCTGTCCAGCGTGATGTTCCAGGAAAGATATGGAGGGGCAGTTCCTTCCTTCGGAAATTCTTTCTGGTTCCATCCTCAGATTTTCCGCTATCTGGATGAGCGTGGTATCGAACGCGCCGATATTTTTCAGGCCTTGCAGGAAGATGTCAATTCCGTTGAAACCTTGAAATATGCTTTGATCGGTCAGATACCGGAGAAACGTTCGCTCATCGAACAGGTGTTCAACCGCTACCGTTGAGGAAGAAATCATGAAACACTTGTCATATCAATGGAAAAAGGTCTTGGTCCTTTGCTGCTTGTGGGGCTTGATGCCTGCCGGAGTGTCTGCCCAGCAGTTCACTTTGTCGACCAATGTCCTGGATTATGCTGATCTGGGAACGTTGAACATCAGCGGTGCCTATGGGTTGCATCGGAACTGGAGTCTGGATCTTGCTGCCCGGATCAATCCTTTCACTTACCATGAGGGAGACAGGGAACGTCAGCTCCAGAACCGTCAGCAAGCTTATGCCGTGGGAGTCCGTTGGTGGCCTTGGCACCTGTGGTCCGGATGGTGGATGGCCGGTCGCCTGCAATATCAGGAGTACAATGTCGGTGGCATCCTGTCTTCCGGTGCGGAAGAAGGCGACCGAGTCGGAGCCGGACTCTCAGCTGGATATTCCCTGATGGTTCATCCCCGTCTCAATCTGGATTTCGGACTGGGCTTCTGGTCAGGGTGGTCCAGGTTCGTGGCTTACAGTTGCCCGACTTGTGGAACGGTGGAGAAGTCCGGACAGAGGATCTTTCTGCTGCCGGATAACGTTCAGGTATCATTGGTCTATATCTTCTGAAAATGAAAGTTTCATATCACTATGCTTGCGTGTTGCTGCCGTTGTTTCTGGTGCTCTGCGGCTCCTGTTCGGCTGTACGCCGGACAGAGGCCTTGAAGACCCCGGTCTCCTTGCAGATCCCGGAGCCGCAGCGGAAAGACGTGGAGCCGGAAGTCATCGTCGATGCTCATCAAGGCCCCGATGATCCTTTGCTGATGGATGCGGTCCGGGATGACAGTACCGGAACCTTGTATGCGATGGATTATCTGCAGGCAGCGGAAGTCGTCGCCAGGTTCAAGACGGTGGCGGAACGCGGCGGGCAGGTGAACCTGTCCTTCGATCTCCGTATTCCGGAATCCATGGTTGATTCCAGGTGGCAGTTGAAATTCTATCCCTATCTGGAACTGGGAAATCGGCAGCAGGAACTGGAGCCGGTATTCATCACCGGAGCCAAGTACCGGGAACAGCAGTTGCGCGGTTATGAACGATACCGGAAATTCATCAACTCCATCATCCTGGATCCGGAACGTTTTATCCGGAAGGATATGCTGGAGATTTTCCTGAAGCGGAATTTCCCGCAGATCTATCAGATGAAGACGGATTCTTCCTATGTTCCGGAGGACGTTCAGGACAGTTGGGGAGTGACGCGTCAGGAAGTCATCGATCATTATACCCGGAAGCGGCTGCAGAGCCGCCATCGCCGGAGATGGGAACAGCGTGAAGAACGTTTCCGAAAATATGTCCCGGATCCTTTTCCGGAAGGAAAGATCCGTCTGGACTCGGTCATTCAGGACAAGGATATGCTGGTATATAGTTATTCCCAGCCGGTGAAAGTCTCCAGAGGGCTGAAGAAGATTCTGCTCCATGTACGTGGGGAATTGTACGAGTCAGGACATCTTCGTTCAACGGTACCGGCTCCCGATACTCTGGAGTTCTACATCACTTCGCTGTCTTCTCTGATGGAGAAGGTCGAGAGGAAGAAGACGAAGATCATCAGCCGGAGGGTGTGCGACAATATGGAAGTGGCCATTGATTTCCGGAGTTCGCGCTGGGAGGTGGATACAGCCTACCGGAACAATGGAGAGGAACTGGTCCGGATCGGAAAGTGCATCGACCGGATCGTGAAACTGGAAGAGATGGTTCTGGATTCCCTGGTCATTTCAGCCACTTGCTCACCGGAAGGAAGTCTCCGTTACAATACACGGCTTTCGCAGAAACGTTCTTCGGCGATTTCGGCCTATGTAGATCGTTTCCTTCCGGATAGCCTGAAAGATCGGGTGAGGATTGGATCCGTTCCGGAGAACTGGACAGGACTCTGCCGTCGGGTCGAAGCGGATACCGTGATGGAAAGATCGCGCCGGAACTTTCTGCTGGGCTTGCTTTCCAGAGTAGGTGAGGACCGGGATCTGCTGGAAAAAGATTTGTCTCGAGAACCTGAATATGCCTATCTCCGGGAGAATATCTATCCTTCTTTGCGGACGGTCACTTTCGATTTTCATCTGCATCGGCCTGACATGCAGCAGGATACGGTGCATACGGAAGAACCTGATCTGGTCTATATGGAAGGGCTGGAAGCGATCCGTGGAATGGACTACAAGACCGCTGTTTCCAGGTTGAGGTCCTACAAGGACTACAATGCAGCTCTGGCCTGCGTGCTGGCGGACTGCAATCACTCGGCGCTGGAGATTCTGGAAGGGCTGGAGGAAAATGCCTCCATTCTTTATCTGAAGGCGCTGGTTCTGGCTCGCTTGGGACAGTACCGGTCGGCAGAAGATTGTCTGAACAGAAGCATAAGGTCGGATCCGTCTATGGAATTCCGGGCAGGATTGGACCCTGAACTATCATCATTAATCTATAAAATCAAACGACAATGAAAAGAATCTTATGTTTTCTGGCTTTTTGCACGGCCATGTCCTGTGCAAAGCCAGGCCCGGGAATGATTTCCGGTCTGGAAAATGGAAATGAACAGGTCACCGAGGAATGGGTGACTCTTCAGGTCGGTCTGCCTCTGGTGCAGACCAGATTGGCCGGAGCGGCTCCGGAAGATGGCCAGGTCAAGGATCTTCAGGTCTTTGTCTTCGATGTGAAGTCAGCTTGCCTGGATGCCTATGCTCATGAAAGCATGACACCTGAAAAAGTAACGGTCAGGTGCAAGAAAGGAGCGAAGCATATCTATGCACTGGTGAATGCTCCTGGTTATGAAACGGTCGAGAGGGAGGAGGTCTTGCAGAAACTGACTTCTGAACTGACAGAGAATGAAACCGGTAAGCTGGTCATGGCCGGAGTGGATGAATCGGTGGTCCTGACCGGAGACGGAAGTGTGGAAATCCCGGTGAAGAGACTTGTTTCTCAGGTCATCCTGACAGGTTTTTCCAATCAGATCACGATTCCTCAATACAAGAGCAAACCTCTGGTTGTCCAGGAAGTCTATCTGCTGAATGCTTTCGGCATAGCCGGTTGTTTCGAAGAAACGGCAGCGCAGAAATACTACAATTTCAAGGCTGTGGACCAGACTCCGCTTGCACTCCTGTACGACAAGGTAACGGAGGGAAGTGTCGCCGCTGGAGCCTCATTGGCGGGGCAGTATCATTTTTATACTTATCCTAATCCGGCGACGGTGGACTGTACGGATAGATCGGAAACAGCCCGTTTCACCAGGTTAGTCGTGAAAGCGACCTTTGACGGTAAGGTCTGCTACTATCCGGTCAGTCTCCCGGTGTTGAAACCCAATACCAGGTATGAGGTCCATATGAATGTGAAACGACCGGGTTCGGACTCTCCGGACATTCCGGTTTCTCTGTCCGATGCTGCCATTTCGATCAAGGTCAGTCCTTGGGAACAGGGAGGAACCATTACGGAAACCATTTGAATCATTTGAATTTATGAAAAGGAAATCATCTGTCTGTCCGGCACTGCTGTTACTGGCTCTGCTTACGTCTGCTTGTTTTGTCAAAGAGGACCGCAGCGCGTGTCCTTGTCATCTGGTTTTGGATTTCAGCGGAGTGGAGTCCGGAACGGTAGTCGATCTTTACTTTGCCACGGCGGATGGTTCCTTTACCGGAACGTCGGTCGATCTCGGGGAGGAGAAGGTCTGTGCCTTCGAAGTCCCCCGGACCGATTTCCGGATCAATGCAGTGGTCGGAGCAGAAGATTGTTTCGATCTTCGCAGTGGACTGGTCATTCCGGAATCCCGCCAATGTCCGGCTGTCTATCTCTCTTCTTTCGGACTCGATACGCGTCGGGATAGGCTGGAGATGTCTGTCGTTCCTCGGAAGAACTACTGTACGGTGGAAGTCAGTTTTCAGGATTTCGTTCCTTTCCGTCAGGCAATCTCGATTGTCGGAGAAACAGACGGTTGCGGTCTGGACGGAAAGATCCGGAAAGGAAAATTCCGCTGTCAGCTCCATCCGGATACAGAGGGTCGCTCTGTGGTCCGGATTCCTCGACAGTCGGATGCCTCGCTGGTTCTTAGTTTGTCCGATGAAGATGGTCAGGTGAAATCATTTGCCTTGGGGGAGTATATCCTGGCCAGCGGATATGACTGGTCAAGACCGGACCTTGAGGATATCATCGTCGAGATCGACTATGCCTGCACGGAGATCTCTTTTATTGTCAACGGATGGGAAAAAACAGAACATTTTGATGTGAATTTTTGAAAAAACAGGAGAAAAACCATCTTTTTCAGCATTTTTTCAAAAAAAACTTTAGAATTCCAGAGATTTTCGTATATTTGCAAAACGTTCAAGCGCATGTGGTGAAATTGGTAGACACGCTATCTTCAGGCGGTAGTGCTGCAAGGCTTGTAGGTTCGAGTCCTATCATGCGCACACAAAAAAAACAGGGTGACTGAAAGTCGGTTGGACTTGGTCACCCTGTTTCCATATTCAAAAGAGTTGTATTTTGGCACACAGAACCAAGCATTCCCCAGTTGACCCGGAATATCTGCAGAAGCAGAAGGAGGCTTTGCGCCGTCGGAATCGCCAGGTCATCTATTTCAATGACAGTGAAATGGCGGCTATCGAGCTGTATTGCGACAAATTCCATGTCGCGACCAAGTCGGTGCTTTTCCGTCAGGCGATCATGGAGAAGATTCTTTCTGAACTGGACGACAGCCATCCGACTCTTTTCTGATCCGGTAAGGTCAATGAATGAAGCCACAGCGTCAAGCTGTGGCTTCATTCATTCAGGACTGTCATTCTGTCAGTCGATATTTCTGGAACCTGTCAGTCGTTGTCTCTGGAACCTGCCAGGCCGATGTAGTAGAGGAGGGTGGCCAAGGAACCGATCGCTGCGATCACATAGGTGTAGGCGGCCCATTTCAGGGCATCGATGGCCATCGGCTGTGTCCTCTCGTCACTGATGCCGGCGGTCTTCAACCAGCTCACTGCACGCATGCTGGCATTGATCTCGACAGGAAGGGTGATGAAGGAGAAGAGGGTGGTCATCGCGAACAGTCCGATACCGAACCAGAGGATGCTCGGGAAGCTGTAGAACAGGATGACTCCTAACAGCAGTACCCATTGAACTATATTGGAAGCGAAGCTGACGACCGGCACCAGGGCTGACCTCATTTTCAGCGGAGCATAGCCCTTGGCATGCTGGACGGCATGTCCGCACTCGTGGGCAGCGACGGCCGCCGCCGCGATGGAACAGCTTCCATAGACCTGTTCACTCAGGTTCACGGTCTTGTTTGCCGGGTTGTAATGGTCGGTCAGCATCCCTCGGGTGGATACGACCTTCACGTCATAGATACCGTGGTCGTTCAGCATCTTCATGGCGACTTGAGCACCGGTCAGACCACCGGGCAGGGGAACACGGGAATACTTGTTGAATTTGCTCTGCAAGGTCTGGCTGACCAGCATACTGGCGAGCATCACCAGTATCATGATGATCCAAATATTCATACTTTTCTTTCTTTTCTAGCTTAATGTGTCCAAATATAGCAAAATTTGCGCCGATGCCGAAATCTGACATCCATGAAGTCGCTAATGTCCGAAAATATACGTAGTTTTGCAGTTTATTCGTTAAAAGATATATTATGGTGAAACCAGACGATTTTTCAAGGCTGGAGATCAATCTGCCAGCTTGTCTTGAAAATTACAGATATTTCAGATCGAGGCTTGAAGCGGATACGAAGCTTCTGGTCCTGGTCAAAGCCAATGCTTACGGCCATGGTGCCGTAGAGTTCGCTTCATTGATGGAGGAAGCCGGTGCGGACTATTTCGCCGTCGCCTATCCGGTCGAGGGCATGGAACTGCGTCGGTCAGGCATCCACAATCCGATCCTGGTCCTGACAGCCGGTACGGACTTCTTTGAAGAAATCATCGATTACAATCTCGAACCGGGCATCCCGAACCTGTACTCTCTTCAGGCGCTGGTCAGGATCCTTGAGGCCAGGGGCGTGAAGGATTTTCCAGTCCACATCAAACTGGATACAGGTATGCACCGTCTCGGTTTCATGGCTTCCGAACTGCCTGAACTGGAGGATTTCCTGAAAGAATGCACAGCAGTCAGGGTCAAATCCATCTATACTCACCTCGCTGCGGCGGACGAGCCGGAACAGGATGAGTTCACCCTCGGCCAGATCCGCACCTTCCAGGCGCAGGCGGACACATTGACCTCGATCTTAGGTTACAGACCGATGTATCATGTCCTGAATTCCGCAGGCATCCAGCGATTCCCGCAGTATCAGTTCGATATGGTGCGTCTGGGAGTAGGCATCTATGGAGTAAGTGCCGTTCCGGAGGTTCATCTGGCTCCGGTCGCTTCTTTCAAATGCAAGATTCTCCAGATCAAGACGCTCCGGAAAGAGGATGGTACTATCGGCTATTGCCGTGCCGGAAAGATTTCGGAGGACGGGACAGTCATCGCTACGATTCCCGTAGGTTATGCGGACGGTATCGACCGTCACCTTGGAAAGGGTAACTGTCGTTTTCTGCTCAACGGCCAGCTCGTCCCGACCATCGGCAACATCTGTATGGACATGTGCATGCTTGATATCACCGGTGTCGAGGCCAAGGTCGGCGATACGGTCACCATCTTCGGCGAGAATCCGACCGTCGGAGAGCTGGCGGACATTCTCGGGACCATTCCATACGAAATCATGACTTCTGTTCCTCGACGCATCGAGAGGGTCGTCATCCGATAGTCTGCTCAGGCCAATGGAACAGCGCTCTTCAAAATATAAGATATTGTTCGTCTGTCTGGGCAATATCTGCCGTTCTCCAGCTGCTCAGGGAGTTTTCCAGCATATTGTGGATGAACGTCAGGCCAATGAGAAATTCTATGTGGACTCTGCCGGGACTTACGGTGGTCATGCCGGCCAGCAGCCGGACCGGAGAATGCGTACGGCCGCTCTTTACCGAGGTTATGGGCTGAGCCATGAGGCTCGTCAGGTTTCGGTGATGGATTTTCTGGACTTCGACCTGATCGTGGCCATGGATGACCAGAATCATGAGGATCTGATGCATCTGGCTCCATCTGTCGAGGCGACGCACAAGATCGTGCGGATGGCCGATTATCTGACGACCCATCAGATTTCCTATGTTCCTGATCCTTATTACATGGGCTATGAAGGTTTCGGGCTGGTGCTCGATCTGCTTGAAGAGGCCTGTGCGAATCTATATGAAAAAATCGCCGCTACATTGTAACGGCGATTTTCTTTTTCCGGAGTCCTCCGAGGACTACAGCATGATGCTGTGCTTGACCTTATCGGCTGTCTCCTGATCTTTTATCTGGGCGAGAATGGCCAGCCCGAAGTCAACGGCGTGTCCGGCACCTCGGCTGGTGATGATGCGGTCGTCCGTCACGACTCCGGCTTTCGTGACTTTCACTCCTTTTTCCAGCAAGGCAGGCTCGAAACCGTCATAGCAGGTCATGGTCTTGCCTTCCAGATCCGGCAGTTTGCTCAGCACGACGCTCGGTGCCGCACAGATAGCGGCGACAGAACCACCTTGTCCGTAATGCTGGAGCATCAGGTCCATGAGTTTGGTGCAGTCTGCCAGATTGAGGGAGCCCGGCATTCCGCCGGGAAAGATCATTACATCCTCCTTGTCGCTGCCGGCAAAGGAAGTCGCTGCCTTGAATTCAGCGAAACTGGAATCGGCGGTGACGGGGATGTGGTTGGAACTGGTGACGATCCGGTCGTCATAGATGGATACGATCCGGACATTGACCCCTCCGCGACGGAGCATGTTGACTGTTGTCAAGGCTTCTGTGATTTCGAATCCGTCAGCCAGAAATATTGATGCGCCTCTCATAATGGTATAGTGTTATCTGTTGGTTGTTATCTGATGTTCCAGTCACTTGGATTGAAGGTGTCTTTCGGAGCATTCGGGACGTTCGGGAAGTAGGTGAAACCTGTAATCTTCTCGAGGTCGGAAACAGACATCATGTCTTTCACCTGTGGCTTATGTCCTTTCTGCTGTGCGTGGCTGATCACGAAGGCAACACACTGCAACTCATTTGAAGAACATTCGTATACAGATTTATGTCGATATTGCTTCTTTGTCTTCAGCAGGAGAGTATAGAACATCGTCGGTTTGCTGACATCTCTTCTTCCACCGAAGGAAATTTTCTTAGGTGAAGCTACATTGCCATAGGCATCTGTGTATTTGTCATAATAACAACCGATGACCTGGTATAAAGTATCTGTCGCTATACGGTCTTTACGGTTCGTATAGGTATCCACGAGATCCTCCAGGTTGTTCCAAGCTCCACCGCCGGTATTGTGTGAACTTCCGTCCTGTGGGGAAATGTTGGTGTAGTAGAATACCTGTCTGTTGGTTGCATCAGATGATATTCTTTCTGCAGAACCAAGCATATGGCCTTTATTGCATCCGCCACCGGTTTCTTTGTTATAGTATTGGATATCTGCAGGAATCTTAGGGTCTCGTCCATATGCATTGGTGCGGTGACCATTGCCAGTCTCGTACAGTATATGTCTAGGTGCAGCAACCCACATCGGACCGACATGTTTCTTGCTGTAGCAGACAGAGTAGTTCCTGGCCGTCACTCCTTTCACTTTCTCGCCGCCGGCGCACCAGTGATGAGCATAGTAGAAGTTGGAGTTGCTGTCGTTGATGCCGTTCTTGTCCGCATCCTGGATGGCAGGAAGTTCGGCCCAGACATATTCGCAGGTCGTCTCGCCCGGTACTGGAGGTACGACCTCGCCGCCGTTGTCGCCGTTTCCTCCATCACCGTTTCCGTTGTCCGTTTCACCGGCTTTGTGGGAAATGTAATAGGCCGGACCACCCATGGCCGGGAAGTTGTCGGTCATCTTCCTGATGCCGACGATGGTGATGACATCCCCTTCCTTGATACCCAAGGTGTTGAAGTTCATCGGGTTGCTTCTCATCTGGAAGCCTTTGTTGTAATCGTCCTTGCTGACACCGGAAACATAGAGCGTTCCGGTCTCATCTTCCAGATAGAAGACTCCGGCCTGTGCATCTTCCATCTTGATGATCTTGCCGTCGATCTTGTACCATGGATCTGCGGCTACTGGTTTGGCCAGGAATTCCTTGACCGTCACATTCGTGACGTCTTCAATCTTGCCGTAGTTGTTATCGAGCTCTTCACTGCAGGAGCAGAGCGCCATGACCGCGGTAAGAATCAGTATCGTAATTCTCTTCATTGTTGTAATATAATAAATGCAATTCTGCAAAATTAAGGATTTGCGCATTCAATGTCAACATTAAAATCCGGACAGCGGGATGAAAATTGTCGGAAGTAATAACAATAGTCCCAAAATGACTAAAACCAGAATGAATTTCCAGATCCATTTCACCCAGACGGTATAAGGAATCTTCGCTACGGAGAGTACAGCCAGGAGGACTCCTGAACAAGGAGTGATCATGTTCGTGAAGCCGTCACCGAACTGGAAGGCCAGGACCGTCGCCTGTCGGGAGATGCCGATGAGATCCGAGAAAGCGGACATGACCGGCATGGTGATCGCAGCCTTGGCTGTCGCGGAAGGCAGGAAGAAGTTGATGCCGGTCTGGATGCCGTACATGGAAGCAAGGGCTGCCGTCTTGCCGCTGCCGCCCAGTCCGGAGGCCATGGAATGCAGGATCGTGTCCATGATTCGTCCGTCCTTGAGGATGATGACGATCCCGGCCGCGAAACCGATGACCAGCGCTGCCGAGAAGATGTCTTTAGCCCCGTCAAGGAATTCCTTGACCAACCGGTCGGTCCTGTATCCGGCAGCCAGCCCGGAGGCAATGGCGAGGGCCAGGAAAAGCGAAGCGATTTCGGTGATGTACCAGCCGTAGCCCATGACACCGAGGATGAGAAAGAGAATGCTGCACAGCAACATGTCCAGGATGAACATCTTGTCAGAGTTGTTCAGGCTGAAAAGAGCAGTTATCAGATAAATGCCGGTTACGGTCCACGGCAACCAAGGACAGTCAGTTTCCACTGCACCGATATTGACGGTGCAGCCGGTCGCGTAGAAGGCGCAGAACAGCAGGGCCGCTACTGCGGTCGCCGCGAAGACTAGCCAGCTCGAAAGTCCGGCTTTCCGAGGCTTGTCCTGTTCCTCCGTAGTGTCCTCGTCCTGGAGCTGTTCCCTCCAATGACGGTCGAGTTCATGGACCGGTGATTTCATCGGGTCTCGTTTGACCTTTCCGGCATAGAAGAGTACGAAGACGATGCTTATGGCCATCAGGATGAACCAGCAGAAGGTCCGATATCCCATGCCGCTGAACAGGGGAACTCCAGACATTTCCTGAGCGACGCCTACGGTGAACGGGTTCAGCATGGCTCCGGCGAAACCGACGTGTGCGGCGACGTAGCACATGCAGACCCCGGTGATCGAATCATAGCCCAAAGAGATGGCCAGCGGAATGATGAGGGCCGTGAAGGCGATGGTTTCCTCGCTCATCCCGAAGATGGCACCGAAGAGTCCGAAGAGCAGCATGATCAGGATGATGATGAGGTTGCCGACACCGAGCTTGCGGAAGAAGCCGTGCCGTTCCAATCTTCGAGTCCTGACGATGAAGCTGCGGATACCGCTTTCTACGGCTCTTGTGCTGTTGATGACCCAGAATGTACCGCCGATGATGAGCACGAAGGCAATGATGCCTGCCTGCTGCTGGATTCCTTTGAAGATTGCCGAGAATATCTGCCAGGTCTGGGGCTCGGCCGGCACCTCTCTGTACTGCTGTATGGTGCTGTCCGGTCCGGATCCGTACAGGTCAATGACTTCTCCTGCAGGAAGTTCAGTTTCCTGTGCCGGCAATGTGACATATTCTCCGCCGGGCACGAACCAGGTCGCGGCTGCGCAGAGGAGGATCACCGTGAAGATGATCACATAAGTATTCGGGACTTTCAGTTTCATGTCGCTAAGATACGAAAAAAGGATGGACCTCCATAAGGAAGTCCATCCGATATCTAAGGGTTGACAAAGTCAATTCCTCATTTGCCGGCCTTGATGGCAGCCTGCGCCGCTGCAAGACGTGCGATAGGTACACGGAACGGTGAACATGAAACATAGTTCAGTCCGATCTTGTAGCAGAATTCTACAGATGCAGGGTCTCCGCCGTGCTCACCGCAGATACCGCATTTGAGGTTCTCTCTGGTGTGGCGACCGTTCTGTACCGCATAATCGACGAGTTTGCCGACAGCCTTGGTATCCAAAGTCTTGAACGGGTCATTGTCCAGGATCTTGTTGCCGAGGTAGTCACCCATGAAGGTTCCGACATCATCACGTGAGAATCCGAAGGTCATCTGGGTCAGGTCATTGGTACCGAAGGAGAAGAACTCAGCGGTCCTGGCCATTCTGTCAGCGGTAAGAGCTGCACGTGGGATCTCGATCATCGTACCGAACTTGTAGTCGATCTCGAAGGAGAATCTGGACTCGACTTCAGCTTTCACTTTCTCGCAGATGGCTTTCTGGAAGCGGAGCTCACGCTCGGAGATGGTGACAGGGACCATGATTTCCGGCATCGGGTTGAAACCTTCTTTCTTCAGTTCTGCGGCAGCAGTGAAGATCGCTCTGAACTGAGTCTCGGAAATCATAGGGTAGGTGATGTGGAGACGTACGCCACGGTGTCCCATCATAGGATTGACCTCGTGGAGAGACTCTCCTCTCTTCTCGATTTCACCTTCTGAGATACCGAGCTCGGTTGCGAGTTCCTCTCTCTTGTCTTTTGCCTGCGGAACGAACTCATGGAGAGGCGGGTCGAGGAGACGGAAAGTAACCGGCTTGCCGTCCATGACTTTCATGGTACCTTTCACAGCAGCCTTGATGAACGGCTCCAGCTCTGCGAGAGCATCTTTACGTTCTTCATCAGTCTTGGAAAGGATCATCTTGCGGAGCTTTGCAAGCGGAGTCTCTGAGTTTCTGCCGTAGAACATATGCTCGATACGGAAGAGACCGATACCTTCTGCACCGAAGCTCAAAGCACGCTCTGCGTCTTCCGGTGTATCTGCGTTGGTCCTGATGCCGAGAGTACGGAACTTGTCGACGATGTTCATGAAGGTGATGAAACGAGGGTTGTCTGATGCGTCCATGGTCTCGATGGCTGTTGCATATACGAAGCCTTTCGCACCGTTGAGGGAAAGAACCTCACCCTCATGGTATTCCTTGTCGGAACCTTTGAACCTGAAGGTCTTGTTCTCGAGGTTGATCTGCATGGCCTCGCAACCTACGATGCAGCATTTTCCCCATCCACGTGCTACGAGAGCGGCGTGTGAAGTCATGCCGCCTTTCTGAGTCAGGATACCTGCGCAAGCTCTCATTCCTTCCACGTCTTCCGGAGAAGTCTCCTCACGGACGAGGATGGTGCTCTTGCCTGCGGCGGCGGCAGCCATGGCTGCCTCTGATGAGAATACGATCGTACCAACGGCACCACCTGGTGAAGCAGGAAGACCCTGGGCAACAACTTTCGCTTTCTTCTCGGAAGCCGGGTCAAGGATCGGGTGGAGAATCTCGTCAAGCTGTGACGGAGAAACTCTCATGACGGCGGTCTTCTCGTCGATCATGCCTTCCTCGAGCATATCCATTGCCATGTTCAAGGCTGCGATACCTGTTCTCTTTCCGATACGGCACTGGAGCATCCAGAGTTTGCCGTCCTGGATCGTGAACTCGATATCCTGCATGTCATTGAAGTGCTCCTCAAGGTGGAGACGGATGTCGTCCAGTTCCTTGTAGACTTCCGGCATGGCAGTCTCAAGAGATTCGAGGTTCTGGTTGTGCGGGTTCTTGGTAGCCTCGTTCAACGGGTTCGGAGTACGGATACCTGCTACGACATCCTCTCCCTGAGCGTTGATCAGCCACTCGCCGTAGAACTTGTTGTCACCATTGGCCGGGTTTCTGGAGAATGCCACACCTGTTGCGGAAGTGGATCCCATGTTTCCGAAGACCATGGACTGCACGTTCACTGCAGTACCCCACTCGTCAGGAATGCCTTCGATTCTTCTGTAAGCGATGGCTCTCTTACCGTTCCAGGATTTGAATACGCCACCGATAGATCCCCAGAGCTGTGCTTCTGCGGTGTCAGGGAAATCTACGCCGAGCACTTCTTTTACTCTTGCCTTGAATCTGACGCAGAGATCTTTCAGTTCATCTGCCGTGATTTCTGTATCTGATTTGTAGCCTTTGGCTTTCTTGAGGTCTTCCATCATGCGGTCGAGCTGCTGGCGGATTGCCTGGCCGTCTTCCGGCTCGATGCCCTCAGCTTTCTCCATGACGACGTCAGAGTACATCATGATGAGACGACGGTAAGCATCGTATACGAAACGAGGGTTGCCTGTCCTTTCGATCATGCCCGGAATCGTATCGGAGCAAAGTCCGATGTTGAGGATGGTATCCATCATACCCGGCATGGAGCTTCTCGCACCTGAGCGGCAGCTGACGAGGAGAGGGTTCTTCTTGTCGCCGAATTTCATTCCCATGATGGCTTCGGTCGCTTTCAATGCTTCAGCGACGTCGTGTTTCAGCTCATCGGTGTAACCACCGCCAAGTTCATAGTACTCAGTACAGCACTCTGTAGTGATGGTGAAACCTGCAGGTACAGGAATGTTCAATCTGCACATTTCTGCAAGGTTCGCTCCTTTACCACCGAGGAGCTCTCGCATGGTGCCGTCGCCTTCAGCTTCTTTGCCGCCGAAGCGATACACTCTTTTTTTATTGTCTTCCATGTTTAATAAAAATTTTTAATAGGATAAATTTCTGTGTTCAAGCTAAAATTGCAAGACAGGAGTTCCATAAAGGAAGTCCAGTTGCGAAATTAGCAAAATTTTCCGTATCCCGGAAATCTTTTTCGCCCGCAGAAGTTCTGCAAGTGTTTCTTTATAATAGTTTTGCCGCAATCTCCGAGAGTTCGCTGCGTTCGCCTTTACGGAGGTTGATGTGCTGGAAAATCTTCTGTCCGGCCATCTTGTCGCCGAGGTGGCTCAAGCCGTTGGACCAGATGTCAAGATAAGGCTGGTCGATCTGGAATATATCTCCTGTGAACACCATCTTCGTGCCGTCTCCCGCCCTGGTGATGATGGTCTTGATCTCGTGAGGGGTCAGGTTCTGTGCCTCGTCGATGATGAAGAACACTTTGCCGAGGCTCCGCCCTCTGATATAGGCCAATGGGGATATGAGGAGCTTTTCTTCCTTCAGCATGCCCTCGATGCGCTCAGCCTGCTTGCTGCCCGGCTTGAAACAGTTGCGGATCACGTTGAGGTTGTCCATGAGCGGCTGCACGAACGGTCCCATCTTCTCTTTCTCGTTGCCCGGCAGGAAGCCGATGTCCTGGTTGCTAAGGATGATGGCCGGCCGAGTCATGATGATCTGGTCATAATCATTGGCCTGTTCCAAGGCAGAGGCAAGCGCCAGCAAGGTCTTTCCGGTACCGGCACCTCCGGTCAATGATACCAGCCTGATGTCTGGGTTGAGGCAGGCATCCATGGCGAATTTCTGCTCGTCGTTGCGCGGAGCGATGCCATAGGCATATCTTTTCTTGATGAAATGGATCTTTTCCGTGCCTTCATCATAGCGGGCGCAGATCCGGTGCTCTCCGTCTCCACCTTTCCAGCAGATCTTGTACAGCTGGTTCGGGGTAGGTCGGGTCTTGCCGAGTTCTTCGTAAGGAACGCTGCCTTTTCCGCAGGTCAGTTCGCTGATCGCGGCTGGAGAGACGTTTTCCAAGGTGAGAATCTCGCGCTGGGAGGTCTCGATCTTCTTCTCTTCGATCTTGTCCGTAAGGTAGTCCTGAGCTTCCATGCCCACGGCTTTGGCCTTCATCCTCAGGTTCACGTCCTTGGTGACCAGTGCCGTGAACTTGTCGGGATTGTGGTCTCTGACCCAGATGGCGGTCGCCAGAATCCTGTGATCCTGGATATCGTCGGCGAAGCAGTCTCTCAACTTTTCGGGGAACGGGTGATTGAGCTCGACCTTGATGTCGCCCAGCCCTTCTCCGATCGGCACGCCTTCTTTGCCGAATGCTTTGTTTTCGGTGAGACGGTCGAGTTCTCTCATGAACCCTCTGGCATTGTAGCTCAAGGCATCATGTCCTTTCTTGAATTTGTCAAGTTCTTCGATGACGGCAACCGGAATGATCAGGTCGTTTTCCTGGAAATGCCTGATGGCGCGGTAGTCATGCAGGATGATGTTCGTGTCCAGTACGAAAATCTTCGGTTTCTTGCTGCCTTTCGAACTGTTCGGAACGTTGGCATATGTTTTCATGTTCGAATGTGTTGGTTATCAGTTTTTCTCGCTGCTGTCAATCTTCTCCCTCGGAAGCCTGGTCCAGCAGGGACCGGAGGATGTCCGCAACTTCGTTGTTCGCGGCGATCCTTAGCTCGTGGCTCTGGAGGTCCGGATGTCCGAGCGGGTAGTAGGCGACATCCTGGAGCAGCAGCTGTGCATCCACATAGTCATAGTCGATGTCGCGGATCTGGATCAGGACGCCAGGAACTTCCGCGAACATCAGTTGCGTGTTGGAGGCATCCGGATAGGAGGTCCGGAGTCCACCGAGTCCAATTTCCATACCATGCTGACCGCAAAGTCGTTTCAATGCGCAGGCGAGGCCGCCGTCGCTGATTTCTGTGCCCGCGATGATGATCCGGTCTTCGACCAGTTCCCTCACGACTTCATAGCAGTCGATGGTGTAGTCCGGGTCCTGGATATCTGGCGCGGGTTCTCCGGCGTGGTTGCAGGCCTGTGACAGCAGGGAACCGCCCAGTTTCATGGCACAGGTGTCGAAAGGTATGTAGATGATCCAGCTGTCGGGATCTTCCACCATCGCTTCCGGACAGAGCCTTTCACCATCGGTCCAGGAATGTCTGCTCTTGTACGGAGATTCTTTCAGGGAGAATTCTTCATTCTCTGCTTCGGAGAGCTGGTCCGGGGCGGCTGAAATCTCCAGACGGCAGGATCCTTCTTCCGGAAGGTAATTGAAGTCATGGAGGTGGATGCCCAGGTCGAAGACGTATTCGTTGGCGGCATAGACGCTCTTGTAGAAGGCGGCCATGTTTCCGATCCTGTCGTCGTTCCAGTGCCAGCAGGCATCCAGCAGGATGTTTCCGGACTTGAAATGTCCGTCCAGCCATAGCGTTCCGGTCAGTGCCGAAGCGATATTCATCCGGGTGCAGGAGTCTGAAACATGCAAAGGAACGGTCCGTGGCTCAGCGGCCGCGGCGGTCACCTTTTCCAGATAGAGACAGAAATCATCGTCGGACCAGAGATGTGATGAAAGGGGCGGATCCACCTGTTCGTCCAGAATCTTGCCGGCCGGCTGTCCGATGTGACGCAGGTCGACCGCTTCGTTGGAACATTCAATCAGCAGTTCGTAAGGTGTCGCTTCCGCTTCTACTCCGTCAATGACATATCTGGAGGTCAATGCTTTGTCGTATTCTTTCATCAGAAATTTATTTAACATCGGTAAATTTACGTATTTTTGCACCGATTTCAAATGATTTGTCCTATGAATCGTACATTCACCGAGGAGCAGTGGCAGGAACTGCTCAAGAATCTTTTCAACCGTTTCCCTTCATTTCAGCAGAACGGTTCTTCTGCTTACAAACCGGGTCTGGACCGTGTTCTTTTCTTCGATCAGATGAACGGTCATCCGCACCGTCGTTTCAAATCGGTCCATATTGCAGGGACCAACGGCAAGGGATCGGTGTCGAATATGCTGGCTTCCGTTCTTTCTGCCTGCGGTTACAAGGTCGGTCTCTATACTTCTCCCCATATCCTGGACTTCCGGGAGCGGATGCGCATACGTGAAGGTGAGGTGATCAGCTGCATCAGCAGAGAGGAAGTCCGAGATTTCATCGAGAAGTGGCAGGAGACGTTCGAGCATCTGGACTTGTCTTTCTTCGAGATCACGACCATGATGGCCTTTTCCTGGTTTGCGGAGCAGAAGGTGGATGTTGCGGTCATCGAAACGGGACTGGGAGGTCGTCTGGACGCGACGAACATCATCACGCCGGAGCTTTCCGTCATCACGAACATCGGACTGGATCATTGTGACCTGCTGGGCAGTTCGCTTGGGGAAATCGCCTTCGAGAAGGCCGGCATCATCAAACCTCTGGTTCCGGTAGTAGTCGGAGAGAGCCATCCGGAAACGGATGAAGTCTTTGAACGTAAGACTTTGTATACCAACCTGTCTGAAACTGAATTCATGGGAGATCGGAAAGGGATCATGGATCTGCTGGTCTTTGCGGATAAGGTTCAGCCGGGTTTGTGGGATCAAGCTCCGGAAATTCTACAGGAGATGGATCTTCAGGGAATCTATCAGCAGAAGAATCTCCGTACGGCGCTGGCTGCCGTGGATGTCCTGCGTAGCCGCGGACTGGTGCCGGCGACGCTTGATGGACAGTGCTTGAAGGAGGCTCTGGTGCATACGGCGGCGCGGATGGATTTCCATGGACGTTGGGAAAAGCTCTCCGATCTGCCTTACGTCCTCTGTGACATCGGGCACAATGCCCATGGCATGAAATACAATTTCGCTCAGTTGCAGTCTATGCTTGACTCCGGGGAGTACTCTTCCTTGATTCTGGTCTATGGCTCGGTCAATGATAAGGATGTCAAGGCCGTCTTGAAACTGATGCCTGCCGCTGCCTGCCATATCTTCACTCAGGCGGATAATCATCGTGCGTTGCCGGCTGAGGAACTGGAGAAGACTTATGTTGAGGTCGCTGGAGGAGCGGAGCAGGCTGGCGACTGCCGCCGCTGCACGAAAGTGTCGGATGCTGTCGCGCTGGCACTGGAAGTGGCAGGACAGGAAAGTGCCGGAAAACGTCCTCTGATCTATATAGGAGGCAGTACTTATATCGTTTCTGAGGCTGTTCCGCTCTTCAAGAAATGAAAAAATTGATTTTTTTTGAAAAAAACTCAAAAAAAATTTGGAGAGAAAGAAATTTTCCCTACCTTTGCAATCCCAAACAACAAAAGGGAACAGTTCTTAAAGAATTCGGGAGCATAGCTCAGTTGGTTCAGAGCGTCTGCCTTACAAGCAGAGGGTCGGGGGTTCGACTCC
>RCNI01000248.1_pt1 | contig 35769 bp, 29 predicted proteins | sample 2041151 | NCBI WGS metagenome assembly RCNI01 (sample SAMN09708214, study PRJNA481090) | feces metagenome | isolation source: feces | place: Antarctica: Albino Rookery
CTCACAGCTCTAACACCCGATGATATAGCCATTAGAGACATCTACAAGGCTTCTGAGGGATTTTCAGCTCGCTTTGATGCTCAGATGCGTCATTATCGCTATCGTATCTTCTCAGCTCCCTCACGCCCTGTACTTACATGGGACAATGCTTGGTGGGTAAAGTCTCCTCTCAATATCGAGAAGATGAATGAAGGTGCTCAATACCTTTTAGGTGAGCACGACTTCATTAGTTTCTGCAAAGCAAAGAGTGCTATCGATAAACCCACCTTCAGATATATTGAGTCTATTCAAGTTTCTGAAGCTGTTGAGATGGATGAGAATATTATTCATCTCGATGTTGCAGGAAATGCCTTCCTACATTCGATGGTACGAACAATTACTGGTTCGTTGGTAGAGGTAGGACGTGAGCATAGAGATCCTATTTGGATGAAGGAGATCCTCGATGCCTGCTCACGTACAGCAGCTGGACCTTGTGCTCCTGCTTGTGGATTGACTTTCCGTCAGGTAGACTATCCACAAGGAAGTCTTATCGATTGGGAATAATCCTCAAAGCTTAACAAGACACGTCGTATAGATTGGAATATTTATGCCGCGTATATCCATAGTCATGCCTTCTCATAATGCTGAAACGACAATTTCGAGAGCTATCAAATCTATTCAAAATCAAACCTTTACAGATTGGAAGCTTATTGTTGTTGACGACGGGTCAGATGATGCTACACCTTTATTTGTAAGGGAGTTTGCCTCACAAGATCCTCGTATTGCTTTGATTGAGAAGGATTGTGAGGGCCTGGTTCGTGCTCGTGAGTTTGGAATGGAACATGCTCAAGGAGAGTATCTATTCTTCTGTACTGCAGATGACTGGATTGAGCCAACAATGCTTGAGGATCTTTATCGTGAGTCCGAGCTACACAATTTAGATTTGTGTGTAACGGGTTTCTATCGTGAAGAGTTCTTCGAAAAGAGCAATAAATGTGTTGCAGAGATTTGCACGTTACCAACTGCAATATATACTTCACAGAATGCCTTCAGAGAAGCATCCATAGATTTATTTGCTGAGGGTTTATTTCAAGGCGTCGAAGGTATTCTATTTCGCACTAGTCGTCTTGAAGAACTGTCTATAAATTTTGACTCGTGTGGATGGTCTGAGCACGACTTCATTCTTTCTTATCTTATGGATATTAGTCGTGTGGGTGTTTTATCGGACTTGTATTATCACTACAAGGTTCACTATCAGCAACAGCGAACACCACAACATGAGATAGAAATTCTTAAGCTCTGTAAGCAAGATTACGATAGTCTCATTGCCTTATATGAATCATGGGGACTGCTCGAAGATGGGCGAGTTTATCAGAAGCTTCATGAGATATTTTTTAATGAGCTTACTGATTGCATTGAAGATATTTGCAATCCTGGGTGTGTAATAAGCATCTCTCATAAACAGGAGATTCTAAATCGCATCGTTGATGATTCTGCCACACAGCGAGCTGTTAGTGTGGTATCTCCTAAAAACCGTATGCAGCAGATGCTCATCGGTCCTATCAAGAAGAAAAATACAGCGCTTCTTTATTCAGAAGCACGCTTTATATCATTTATTAAACACCACAACTCATCAGTAGTTTCTCAAGAAACTATAGCTTCAGAAGGAGGGCTTTATGAGTAAGAAAGCTATCTTGTTGAACGAAGATGATCGCGAGAAAGTCCTCTCTTACATAGATGAATTTGAACCGGAGATGAACATCTTCATCAAGGGTGATATTGAACAGTTCGGTATGTCGGATCCTGTGCATGTATATGCCCTTGTGGATGAAGACGGAGCTTGGGATTCAATCGTATTGGAATTTCATTCCAACTTCGTCTGCTATTCTCAAAATCCTTTATTCGATGCTGAGGCAATGGCTAGGTTGATAGGTCAGCTCAGGCGTGACGGAAGCATAGGATCTATTAACGGAAAATACGACATCATTGAGGCTATATCTCCGTATTTTGAGGACTTGGAGCTTAAAACATTCGAGCTCAGTATTCTTGATTATGTCTACGAGGATGATATTGCTCCTGCACCCGATGGTGTTGAGATACGTCGTCTTACGCGTGATGACTATGATGATCTGCTCGAGATGCTCTCTGAAGTAAAAGAGCTTGAGATGCCTTTGGATACGCCTGAAGATAGGGAGTCTGTAAAGCGCCTTAAGATTGCTAATGAGGAACACGGTTGTGTCACCTACGGTGCTTTCTACAAAGGTGCTCTTATATCTACGGCTTCAACATCAGCTGCATCTCAGGAGTCAGCAATGGTAGTTACGGTTGCAACAAGACCAGATATGCGTCGCTATGGTATTGGATCTGCAGTCATGAAAGAGCTTTGTGTGGATCAGTTGGCAGAGGGAAAGAAGTTTCTTACTCTCTTCTATCACAAAGGTCGTGTAGGCACTTTGTACAATCGAATCGGTTTTGCTGATGCGGGTAAATACGGAATGCTTCGATAGATTATATGCACGTCTCTGACGTGCATTTTTATAAGGAATTAGATGGAATTAAATAATGCTATACGTGCTGTTTTGTTTGATGTAGATGGCACACTTCTAAGTTTTGACTCCCATGCAATGCTTGAGTCGTCATATAAAGTTTTGCAACAATTGGGCGAGCGCGGCATAATGCGCATCTTGGCAACCGGCCGTCCGATGTATGAATTAAAAGGAATTGATACTAGTCTTTTTGATGCGTTTGTTCTCTTTAATGGACAGTATTGCATCTTGAACGACGAGGTAATTGTTGATTCACCAATCAATCCAGAAACTGTAAAAATTGCTGTTGAGCAAGTCGATAAAGGTCTTTATCCTTGTCTTTTCATGGAGGGCAAGCGAGCCTATGCAAGTCCTAAAAATGAGGCATTTCACAAGCTCGAAGCTTTGATTGGATCTAGTTTTCCTGAAGGTGATTATCATCAAGCACTTGATAATAGCGTATATCAGTTAAATGCATACGTTAAGCCAGGTGATGAATATATTTTGAGCGATGTAATGCCTGATGTGAAATGGACACGTTGGTCTGAATATTTCATCGACGTTATGCCGGCTCATGGTGGCAAGGAATTCGGTATTGCTGAGATGTTCAAACGCCTGGATATAAAACCAGAAGAAGCTGTTGCTTTTGGTGATGGCGGTAACGATATTGGAATGTTCGAGCTCGTTGGACACGGTGTTGCCATGGGTAATGCAGTTGAGGATCTGAAAGCAGTGGCTCAAAGCGTTACTGAAGATTGTGAGCATGACGGTATCTATAATGAATGTGTACGCCTTGGATTAATTGCAGGGTAGTGAGATTATTTATTAAAGGCATTCGCTTATTTGTGAATGCTGTATTGAAACGGTATTTACAAGTAAAAAGTTCTATAATAGCGAAATATTCATTCGTATGAACATAAAGCCTAGGCTATATACAGAAAGGTAGACTAGTGAGCTTACATTACTTTGGAACTGATGGCTTTCGTGGAGAGTCAAACGTTACTCTAACTGCAGATCATTCATATAAAATCGGACGCTACATGGGTTGGTATTGCACTGAGGGTGCAACCAAGAAAGCTCGCGTAGTTGTTGGACGTGATACACGTCAGTCTGGCACTATGCTTGAGTCCGCTATCGTAGCTGGACTTACCGCATCTGGCGCAGACGTTCTTCTTTTGGGTGTTATTCCAACACCTGCTGTTAGCTATGTTGTAACTAAAGAGGACTTTGCATGCGGTGTTATGATTACCGCTAGCCACAATCCTTTCCAGGATAACGGCATCAAGCTTGTTGACTCTGAGGGTCACAAGATGAACGATGAAGTTCTCGAGCTCGTTGAAGCTTATATTGATGACAAGAGTGAAATTGGTCTTGCTCAGGGCTCTCACATCGGTGTTGCTCAAGAGTGGGAAGAGGGACGCCAGCTCTATCGCCAGCATCTTGAAAATGTTGGAAAGGGACTTAACCTTAAGGGTATGCGCATTGGTCTTGACTGTGCTAATGGTGCAAGTTCTGACTTTGCCGCTGATGTATTCAGATCCTTCGGAGCTGAGGTTGTAGTAACACACAACACTCCAGATGGACAGAACATCAACGTTAACTGTGGTTCTACTCATATCGACGAACTTTGTCGTGTAGTAAAAGAGCAGCATCTTGACTGTGGATTTGCATTCGATGGTGACTGTGATCGCTGCATCGCCGTTGATGGTGAAGGTCGCGAGGTAAATGGTGACAAGATCCTCTTCATGTGTGGACAGGCACTTGCTCGCAAGGGCGAACTTCCACACGACATGATTGTCACAACCGTAATGGCTAACATTGGTTTTGATAAGGCTGTTCGTGAAGCTGGGCTCAAATGTGAGCACACCGATGTAGGAGATAAGTACGTCGTTGCTTGCATGCGCGAGGGCGGATACGTTCTCGGAGGAGAGCAGTCAGGTCACGTTGTATTTGCAGATTGCGAGATTACAGGTGATGGTATCGTAACTGCTCTTAAGGTAATGCATGCAGTATGCGAATCAGACATGACTTTTACTCAGCTAGCAGATACCATGGTTGAGTTCCCACAGGTACTCATCAATGTTCGCGTGAGCGATAAAGAGCGCGCTCTCAATGATGCTGCGGTCCTTGCCGCTATTGAAGAGGTTAAGGAAGATCTTGCTCAGGAAGGCCGCATTCTTGTACGTCCTTCAGGAACTGAGCCTGTTGTACGTGTTCTTGTTGAAGCATCTACTGAAGAGATGTGCAACAAGCAGGCACAGAAAGTTGCAGATAAGCTTGCAGCTGTCTAAATCTAAGCAATTTAATGACCCGCAGCGATGTGGGTCATTTTTCTTATTATTACGAGCAAATGAAGCTACATCTTGCTCCGCTCATGGGTTCTCAAGTTTACAAATCTTTCGATTTATAGCATCCTATATCTAATGAAAATTTATATAGGAGTTTTTAATGAAGCTACTAAAATCTGTTTTGAAGTTTGTAATTACGCTTTTAATCGTAGTGCCATTGGCTCTATGGGGACTTTCCTCTTTGTATTCTTATGCACAAGTATCTTTGGCATTCCCTGCAAAGTCTATGGATAACACGGCTCTTATTGATGAGACATCTAATTGGATGAAGAACGTTTCGGATGATAAGATGCTCAGCGAAATTGCTCTTCCTGGTACTCATGACAGCGCTACTCAATATGTCCATTTACCATATTTAGCACAATGTCAGGCACTATCATTAGGAGACCAGCTAAAGGGTGGATATCGCTATCTGGATATACGCCTTAAAGCAGACCCACAGACCAAAACCATGACATTCCATCATGGTCCTGCGGCATGTCAGAAAACCCATGGCCTGTTTGCACCATCATTAGATTTGAATGACGGACTCGAATATTGCTATAAATTCCTCGAGGAGCATCCAACTGAAACCATCGTTTTCGTTGTAAAACAAGAAGATTCAAAGCTTGCTCCATCTGACTTCCAGGATATTCTTGCACAGTATATAAATCAAAAACCTGATGCATGGTATATTGACACCAAGATTCCGACCTTAGGTGAAGCTCGCGGAAAGATTGTGCTTATGCAACGTCATAAGCTCGATAAGCATTACAAGACACAAGGACCAGCCCTCCTATGGCAAGATCAGCGCCAGAAAGAGCCTCGTGAAGGAGAACTTCCTTACGAGGTTACCAAAGAACAAGGCGCACCTATAGTGGCTGTTCAGGATGCATTCCAGTACTCTGTAGACTATAAATGGGATGCATTTGATGCGAGTGCTAAAGCAATGAGTGAGCAATTGGCATTTGATATGGTAAAGATTAACTTCCTAAGCACGAAAGGTCCTACTCCTATTGGACATCCTTTCGGATTTGCAAAGGATCTCAATCCTAAGCTTATGGAATCAAATCTCAATTTCGCTCATACTTGGACTGTTGTTGATTTTGCTACTCCAGAGATGGCGGCTAAAATTTACAAGTCAAATTTCTAAGTTATATAACAAAAGAGCCACGTATCGAATACGTGGCTCTTTTTATTTGTATCAATAAAGTAATTAGCCTTCAAATAGATTGAGCTTAATCATATCAATGTCTGCATCCTCAATGAGTTTCTTATTTCCGAAGATGCAACGACCAGTCTTCTCGTTTGTATTCTGGAGGTCCTCAGAGAGCTTCTTAAGGTCCTCTTTTGTGCAATTGATTATCTGGTTGCGATGTTGCTCTTTGCGTCCCTCAGGGGTCTCACAATAGCGCTGCGTATCTTGTCTGCGAGCCTGAACCCTTGGAGATACTGGCGCATCTATTTGAGCAACAGAACTTACGATATATCCTACAAGTTCGCTGTCGGTTGGATTCCAGTTTTCAATCCAGCTGCCCTGTTCATCATAAGCCTTAAAAGTGCGCTCTACTTGTGGGTCTCGATAACTCCAGTTTACGAGCAAGTCGAGGGTTGTTCTAAAGCCACAACCATATGCTCCGCCTTTTACACGAACGTCATTCCAGAGATAGTCATAAGAAAGCGCTTTTGCCGCGATAGACCATGCGCCCGAGTTATCGATCATGCGATATGAGCAAGGTTTAACTTGAGCATTATATACAACGTTAGAAGGCACGATGAATGCTTCGTTGCGTACGTGTGGCTCTGGAATCTTAAGAACAGATTCAGCATCATCTCCGTTGCTCATGGAAAGCTTTCCTGCATTATCCCAGAAGTACTCAAAATCATCTACAGATCCAGCGAAGCTGAAGTCACAGTTATCAGACGTAAAGATCTTCTTTTGTATGAAGGTCAAAGTGTCTGAGAGACTTTGGAATCTTCCGTCGAAGTTCTCCAGCAAATCTGAAAGGAATCGATAGAACTCAATTCCTACGGACTTTTGAGAGAACAAGGATGCTTTGTTGAAATATGACTGTGCACGAGCTGCTGCAAAGACGTGTCCTGATCCAATAAACTCCTGCTCCATGGTAGATTTCATCTGAACAAGGATGTTATGGATACGCTCCTTGTCGTCAAATTTCGTTTTAAGCAATAGCTCTGGAAGCAATGTATACAGAGCTTCGATTTTGTCTGAAAGCGTTGCCTGGCTAGCTACAAAGGCCGCCTTAATCTTTTCAGGATTCTCAAAGTTCTCGTATGCCTCTACATAGAATGCTGAATGTCCGAAGTTCTTTGGAATTTCAACTGCAAGTTCTTCTGCTGTGTGGCGGTCGGTGTCGAGTTTGCCAATAAGATTTGCCATGATGTTTACGTATGGCAAGTGCTCATAGAGTATACCGTCGAGCCAGAAGTTGCTGTAGAGATAGTCGATATTGTGAGTCTCTACTTCATGCAAGGTGCATGGGAGAGGAGAGGTAATAGAGCGTTGTTTAGGCTCAGCTGCCATTTCGCCAATATCTTCAATTCCAAGCTGAGGAAGCTTGGCGATATTCTCTGGACTATCAGGGGTCTCCTGCTCTTCGCGCAAGAGCTCAACTTCCTTATGAATTTCCTTTTTCTGCTCCTCTGAAAGATTTGCAAGAGATTTCTGAAGTTCAATCTCGCGCTCGTTAAGGCCTTCTTCAACCTCAATACAACGCAAATCATGCAGCACGCGATGCTCATTTTTGAGCATGACCTTCTCGAGCAGTGTCTCGAAATAGTCAGTGCTGATGAGATTCTTGAGCTCTTCGAGCTTGTCTTCGTATTGAAGAACTCCAACAGGATTGTCTTCATCATAGAGCCAAGTTGAGAGCGCATCGATGGTGTACTCAATTCCAGCAGGATAGCCGAAATCTGCTTCTCTCATTGCAAACTCAAGGCTTGAGAGCTGGCTTTCGAGCTGATCTTTATTGACTCCGCGCTTTACAAGGTGCTGGCAAGTTGACATGATTGCATCTTCAAACTGTTGTGCAACACCTTCCTTGGCTCCACGGAGCTCAAAGTAGAGCATAGGCTGGGCAAATGCGTTTGTTACATTGTAGAAGATGTCTTGTCCAAGTCCTAAGGAAATAAGCTTCTTCTTTAGCGGAGACTCGTTGCTTCCCATAAGGGTAGACATCAAAATATCGAGGCCTATTTCCTCAACGCTACCCGCAGCATAGTCAAGTGCAAAGCAAAGACCAACGCAAGAGTTGTCAGGAGATCCTGGCATTGTGCTGGAGGTCTTCTGTGGTCCTAATGGACTCTGATGAACGAGAGCATTAGGATCCTCCTCAGCTGGTTTTACTGTATCGAAAACTTTACCGAGTCGCTTAAGTTGGCGCTCGATATCAACATTACCGTAGAAGACAGTATAAGAATTTGATAGCTGATAGTGCCTTGTATGGTTGTCGAGGAAGTTCTCGTAGGTCAAATCTGGGATGTTAAGAGGGTTTCCACCTGAGTCGTGACTATAACAAGTATCAGGATAAAGATATTCTGTAAGCTTTTCCCAGAGTACACCTGAAGGATCTGAGTAAGCACCTCTCATTTCGTTATAAACAACACCGTTATAGGTGAGCTTAGTGTCATCATCGTTGAGCTCTTTGTGCCATCCTTCCTGCTCAAAGATAAACTTGTTGGTATAGATGTTTGGATGGAATACAGCATCCAGATATACATCCATCAAGTTCTCAAGGTCTTTCTCATTAGTAGATGCAACTGGGTAAACAGTTTTATCTGGGAAAGTCATCGCATTGAGGAATGTATTCATACTCGTCTTAATGAGATTTACGAATGGTTCCTTTACAGGATAGGACTCACTTCCACAAAGAACTGAGTGTTCAAGGATATGAAAAACACCCGTAGAATCAACAGGTGGTGTCTTAAATCCAATGGCAAAGCTCTTGTTTGTATCAGCGCAAGCCAGCCAAAGAACACGAGCTCCAGATGTATGACGCATGACATATGCGTATCCTGAGATTTCTTTAACTTCAATTACACGCTCAACAGTAAAGTCGCCTAGTTGAGTACCAATAGCCAGTTTCTCTATTGGCTCCTGGTAATTAATAGGTTTTGTTGTCATATAGCTACTCCTTAAAGAGATGTTATTCAAGGGTCTATTTTACCACGTGAAGTGTATCTTAGTTAGACATAACTTACAAAAGCAAAAACTTTTGGTATATGGGTGTTAATGGGTAAGAAAAAAGAGCCACCCGAAGGCGACTCTTAAAGTTTTACATTTGTTCCATTTGAGCAAGAACACTAGAGTACCAATAGCTCCAATGAGAGGTTCCTACATAGGTCTTTGCCGCAGATGGAGTAAGTGTTGTGCCGTAGACACGACCAAGATAATAGACGTGTGCTCGTGCACCTTCGCTGAAGGAGCCAAAGCGTCTAAATCCGCCTCCAACAGCAGTCCATCCCCATGCGTTGTTTGAATTTCCATAAGGTACGTAACGGCCCTTAGTTGATTCAATCGTAGCGATTGCAGGTGACCAACGAGGGTCTACGCCTGCATCCCATGCAGCTTCAGCAAATGCCTGTCCGGTACCTGCCATAGGAGATCCAGCAAGATATGAATTGATGCGGCTGGTCCATGTGCTAATAAATGCACTGCGTCCAACTGACCAATCTACAGATCCTGAAGATGATCCTCTTGGTACCTCAACTGCAATAGAAGTGTCAGAATTTGCTGGTGTGAAGGACTTGCCTGATGCACTTTCTGCATCGCGGATAGCTGCCTCAGCATCAGCTTTTTCAGCTGCTTGTTTTTCATCGGCCTTCTTTTGAGCCTGGACACGAGCATTGGTTGCAGCCTCAAGAGCTGCTTGAGCTTCGTCAAGCGTCTTCTTGGCTTCTTCTTTCTGCTTAGAAAGTGTCTCAGTCTTCTCGTTGAGCTCCTCTTGCGTCGCATTGAGCTCATTGATGGTCTTCATATATTTACCTTGCATAACTTCAAGTTGATGCATGGTAGAGAGGAAGTCTGAGAAGTTATCAGCTGTAAGAAGTACAGATATGAGATTAGGAGTATCTCGACCCATCTTGTATGCAGTATGAATTACTTTTCCTGCATCGTTTTGAAGTTGTGGGAGTTTATCTTGAAGTTCCTTAAGACGCTTTTCGTTTGCTTCTATCTCAGTCTGGATATCGTCATATTTCTTCTGTGCTGCTTCATAGTTTTGAGCCGTAAGCTCAACTTCGTTTTGCGCAGCTTCAAGTTCAGTCTCAGCGATTGCTGGTCGTATGAAAGTCAGTGATAGGAGCACGACTAAACATACGCAAAGCACACGCAATGAGTATCTTTTATATGTTATTTGATCGTTCAAGCGCTAGTCAGCCCCTTGTTCGAATTACAGATATGCTCAAAATTGAGCGACGTCTATTATCTCATTGACCTAGTACGCATGCAAACCTTATTCCTGTGAGAGGCTCACGCTTCTACATTTCTCACAAATATTCTCTACAATCGATTATTTTATACAGATTATTGTATAAAACCTAAAACAACACGTTATTTGTAACTTAATAAATAACATATTTAATATGGTTAACTTTTTAAATTTTACCTGGTAAAACAAATAAAAAAGGAGCCAGTCGAATACTGGCTCCTTTTATCATTATTTATTGTTTCGTATAACTCAAACGCCCTAATTTTTCACAACTTTTGCGAAATATGGAGGATTATTTTACTACCAAAATGTCGGTTGGAGTGTTACGAAGTAGGAATGTCGATACAGATCCTAAGAGGGCGTACTTGGTAGCAGAGAGGCCACGTGCACCACAAATTACGAGGTCAGGATGATAGACTTCAATCATATCCTCAAGTAATGTCTCGCGGATGCATCCTACTTTTACAACAACCTCAACGCTTGGAATGTCCTTATCATTGCGAGCTTCCTCTACATACTCTTCTATGCTCTCATGGAAGTTCTCTTTGAGTCCCTCAATTACGTCAGGAACATATACACCTGCAGTTGAGAGGGATGTTGCATCAATAACATGACCAATTGTTAACTTGGCATGATGCAAAGATGCAATAGACATTGCCTGTTCGAGTACTTTAGCTTGTTTTGCATGGCCATCAAGCGCTACGAAAACGTGCTTATATCCACGCTCACTATATTTATTAGACATGATGAACCTCCTTATGTATGCAAATGCGTTAATCTGGTTCTTAATTCAAGTCTACCGCTCTGGATATATAACTGATGCGTTATCATACAAAGTGACCTAACCATTCGGTTAACGGTAGGGTTTAGGCTTGGAATATAAGGTAAACCGTATATTTACCTTATTGCCTGAAAATCATGTACTAAACAAATATCTAGGGAGGCTCAATGAGCTTTACTGAATTATTAAAAGCAATCCTATTTGGTGTTGTAGAAGGTGTCACTGAGTGGCTTCCAATCTCATCAACCGGCCATCTGATTCTTCTTGATCAGTTTGTTAAGTTGCATGTAACACCAGAATTTTGGCACATGTTCCTTGTTGTTATTCAGCTCGGTGCAATCATTGCTGTATGTGTTTTATTCTTCTACCAGCTCAATCCATTCTCTCCATCAAAGGATAAGGAGCAGAAGAAGTCCACTTGGTCTATGTGGGCCAAGACAATCGTTGCTTGCATTCCTGCAGCCGTTGTCGGAATTCCTCTGGATGATTTTATGGATGAATATTTGAGCAGTCCTTACATTATTGCTGCAATGCTTATTTTGTACGGTATCTTATTCATCATCGTCGAGAATAAACGCGAAAGACGCGTGTCTAATATGCTTGAACACGAGCCTCACCATATGAAAGGCAAACCTCATTATAAGAGCATCGCTGAGCTTGCCGATAAGAATGCTCGCGTTAAGACCATGGATGAGCTCGATTGGAAAACAGCCATGGGCATTGGACTTTTCCAGGTACTTAGTATTGTTCCGGGTACAAGTCGAAGCGGAAGCACTATCATCGGTGGTTTGATTTTGGGTTGTTCCCGCGCTGTTGCAGCAGAATTTACCTTCTACCTTGCAATACCTGTTATGGTTGGCGCATCGGGTCTTCGCCTTGTAAAATTCTTCCTTAAGGGAGGAGTTTTTGTTGGCTCTGAGGGTGCAATCTTAGCCGTGGGATGTATCGTTGCGTTTGTCGTTTCTATCATCGTCATTCGATTCTTCATGAGCTATATCAAAAAGCATGACTTCAAGCCTTTTGGTTGGTACCGAATTGTTTTGGGTATCGTCATCATTGGTTATTTTGCATCTCTTGCTCATGGTCTAATTTAATTTTTCTAATAATAAAGCCGCTCTACACTGCAGTAGAGCGGCTTTATTTGTTTAGAAGCGATCAATGCGAATCTTGCATTTGAGGTGGGGATTATAGACATGGAATAGCTTACAGAGGCCTGCTGTTATTTCCTCATCAGTCATTTTAAGGTCAAAAGGAGCTGAGCAGTCAAACATAACCGTTGGAATGCCCATCTCCTCGTAGGTATGAAAATCATGGAAGGTTAATCGCTCAGAGATTTCTCCCTTATGTTCCTCAATCCAGTCTTCGATAGCCATGGTGCGACCATCATTCTTGATCTCTGGATCAAGGTGGGTTGTCAAGTCAATTTGATCTTGTGTATAGAAGTCATACTGCATGTCGTCTAGGATTTGATGTGCCTGAACGAGCGTTAAATCCGAAGGCATTTCGACATGGACGGATGCAAATGTTCTACCTGGTCCATAGTCGTGCAAGACGAGATCATGAATGCCTAAGACGTGAGGATAGGACATGATTTTCTTTTGTATGGCAGCAAGGCGTTTGGGATCTGGAGGGCAGCCCATAAGAGGATTAACTGAATCCATCAAGCATTCCCAACCGCTTTTCAAAATGAGTATACCGACTATTAAACCTGCAAGACCATTGAGCCATGCAATATGAAGTAGATTAGAAAGCCAGGTGCATACCAGCACGGTAAGCGTGGTGATGCAATCATACTTAGAATCTATTGCAGCTGTTAGCAATGCTTGAGATGAGATCTTCTTTCCGACTGTATTATTAAATGTTGCCATCCATGCCTTGATGCCGATACTCAATAACATGATAAACACGCTGATTGGGGTCAGGATAACATCCTTAGGATGAATGAGTGACTTGGATGAAGATACAACAACCTGATAGCCAACAATGAGAATTAGGACACTTACAATCATCGATGAGAGGTATTCGTAGCGTCCGTGTCCATAGGGGTGTTCTTTATCTGCTGGTAGTGATGAGAGCTTAAAGCCGATCATCGTAACGATATTTGATGCGGTGTCAGATAAGTTGTTGGCAGCGTCTGCGACGATCGCGACTGAATGAATGCTAAATCCAATAACAGCCTTCATGGTACATAGTAAAACGTTTCCAACGATTCCAACAGAGCTTGCCAAAGTGCCGTAGGCTAAGCGAATTTCTGGATCGTGGATCTTGTCAGGCTCCTTAATAAATGTCCTAATCAACCACTGATTCATAGTCAACTTTCCTATCTTTCAACAACATCGACAATAAATTTTGATTCAAAGTCAAAAAAGTTTGTCATTTATCCTCAACTACACTATTATGTTTATTCTAGTCTATAACATGTATGGTGCAGACGTATTCATTGATTTATTAAGAAAGAAATGAAAGGGGATGAGAATGGGAATTCTCTACCAAGCAGCTGAACCAATTTATCTCGTATATTGGGTAGTTGTATTAGCAGCACTTATGGCATTTAACGAGCTTGGCCGCGTAAAGCCATGGTGTGGTATCGCACTTTTCGTTGTAGTGCCAATCATTTTGACCATTTGGGTATGGCCTATCACCGCAGCTCCAGGAAACAAGTATGGTACTGGTAACTGGTTCAACTGGGTTAAGACCTACTCTGCACTCACTGGTGCTGTATGGTTCATGTGCCTTCGTTACATCACATGGACTGACAAGAAGACCGGAAACAAGGTTTCCCTTGCAGACAAGGGCTGGGCTGTAGCAATCCCTGCACTTATCCTTGCTGTAAACATTCTTGAGGCATGCATCCGTGACTTCCAGGTTTCCACCTTCACTACTTGGTACACTGGCGAAGTAGTAAACAACCTTTGGGTTATGAGTGGTCCTTGGAACATCATGAATGGTATTGCAGGTCTTTTGAACATCGTAACCATCTGTGGTTGGGCTGGTATCTTCATTTCCAACGACAACCAGAAGGATATGATTTGGCCTGATATGATGTGGTTCTGGATCATCGCTTATGACTTCTGGAACTTCGCTTATACCTACAACTGCATCTCAGATCACTCTGCTTATGCAGGTCTTGCACTTCTTTTGAGCTGCACCATTCCTAGCTTCTTCATCAAGAAGGGCGCTTGGCTTCAGCATCGTGCAAACACCTTGTCACTCTGGATCATGTTCGTAATGACTGTTCCTCAGTTTGCTGATGAGATTTCTCCAATCCCTACAACCCACAATGCAACTGCATTCTTCGTTGTAAGCCTTATTGCACTTCTCTTCAACATCGGTGTATTCGTATACCAGGTAAAGGTAATTCGTGCACAGAAGCTCAACCCATTGAAGGACGAGCTCTACACCAATACCAAGGAATACAAGGAGCTTGTTGAGTCTAACTAAGCTCAATTCCATGCACATACATATAGTCTTTTCTAAGACACGGGAGTTATATCCCGTGTCTTTTTTATTGCCTCTCTGAGCAACGGCGGTTGCGAGCTACTGCCTGTTAGATATATAAAACGGATATAAGAAAGGGGTCACAGACGAATCTGTGACCCCTTTTTGTTTGTTTATTCTATTGTACGGTAACGCTTGCGAGAAGCTTATTTACTTGAGCTTGAACATTGTCAATCTGTTCCATCTTCTCACGGTAATCAGCGCCCTCCTCGCTATTGAGAACATAGCCGCCCTTCTTTGCAAATCCTTCAGCAATAGAATTAGCAAGAAGATTTACGTATGGCTCTGCGCCGTTTGGTTTGAGGTGAGTGTGATCTGCCCATAGATATTCATCCATATGGTTTGCAACTAAGCTGTTCCAGTCAATCACGTGGACATTATCATACTTCTCGGCACATTCGATCAAAAGCCTATTGATAGGACCCTCAATGCTTTCAGGGACTTTAATGTTTACGAGATATACTTCACGATCTCCGCAGGCCTCAACCATTTCATCGAGCATGGAGCTTGGTGGAGTGGTGTTGTTGAATGCCTGCAGGATTACAACATCTCCAACTACTCCTTGCTTGAGATAGCTTTCAAGAAGCTCTTGCATTGCATCTGGACGACGTGATACTTTTGCATCAAGCTTTCCATTAGGGAAGTACTGGGCATATTCCTCGTGAATTGCAGTAGGAACTGAATCTCCAATCATGAATGGTGATTTAATTCCCTGGTCTGAAAGATATTGATCTTCTACAAGGCAAATCTTTCCGGAAGGAAGATCTGAGAGATTCATCTTAACTTTGCGAGCCTGAGTGAGTTTGTCTTCATTGAGCTCTCCAACACTTTGCATCTGCTCAGTACTTGCATTCTCGCTTTGCTGCATGGCGTCTTCTGGAATAAGTGTCTCATTTGGTATGAATTGAGCCCAGGTATAAATTCCCATGCTTGCAATGAATAGTACAACAAGAGCTACCTTGCATCTGTGCTCTCCTGAATACATGCTATCAACACTAAAGAGAGAGCCTTTCTCAACAACTCTATAGTTGATGTATCCAACAATACCGGTAAGAACAATAGCAAGGAGCTTAATGAGAATGCCAGATGTATTCGTATTGGCACCTAGTAGCAAAATGATTGGGAAGTGCCACAAGTACAGCGACAGGCTCATGTCTCCAATGTTTGCTAGAACAGGATTTCTAAACAAATCAGACAGTGGGTTCTTGCAAGTCAAACACAAAATTACAAATGCCGTGAGGATACTTGCTAAGAACATGCCTCCCCAATAGAAGAAGTCAGCGTTCTTAGGAATAAAAATCATGGCAAGAAAAAGCGCTACTACTGAAGCTGGTCCGACCCATGGCATGCGCTCATTGAAAGACACGACGCTCTTTCGAGGATAAAGTGCAGCACAAGCTCCAATTAGTGGAGAGAAGATACGAGTATCAAGGCTGTAGTAAATACGGCTTGGATCTTCTCCTGGTACATAAAGATATGCCATCCATGCAGCAGATATGCAAGCAAACATAAAGGTAACTCGATGAGTGCGAGCAACATCTTGCTTTCCCTCGGCAACCATCATGTACATGATGTATGGCCACAAGATACAGAATTGGATATCAACGCCAAGATACCAAAGATGCAAAAGTGGCGAGGTGCCTCCAAAGTTGTCGAAATAAGAGGTATCTCGTACTACGTTTGCAATGTTGAGTGTAAAGGTGAGGCCTGGAAGAATATCCGGCTTCATCTTGGTGAGAAGCACATGGTTAAAGCTAATGCATAAAACACCAACAGCAATTACTAAGATGGCAACAGCAGGCCACATTCTCGCAATGCGCTTGAGAATACGTTCAGTAAAGACGACAGTTTCGCTTTCCTGAATTTCTTTAAGGAGCGAACGAGTAAAGAAATAACCCGTCATAACGAGAAATATTACTACTCCCAGGTGTCCTGACTGGAGCCAAGGTACATCAAGATGGTAAAGAATGATTGCAATGATAGCGAGAGCCTTAAGTCCATTCAGGCTCAAATTGCGTTTCTTTACCTTCTTTTGCGTGTCAAATCTAGGAGCTCTTGTCCTAGATTCTACTTCTCTTGTTTGTGCCATTATCTTCCTTTTAAAGTAAGTTTAGTTTCATATCTCCTAAGTATAATATAAGTATTTTTGAATATCGTAATAAGAAACACATGGTCACTGACAAAGCGTATTTGTAATTATGTTTCATTTGAGCCATATTACGAATATTTAGCTCCCAATAATCTAATTCCCTGAAATTTTGCTGATTACTGATGAACTATCCCTAAGGTGTCAGAGCAATCCTTCATAATAGAGAAGATAAACGTTTGAAGGGATATTACATGTCTTTGAGTTTCGAAGAACTTACCGCACAACAACAGCCTAAAGGCTTTGATCTTGATTCACTTAATCCTGCTCAAAAAGAAGCAGTAATGACCACATCAGGTCCTTTACTTGTATTAGCAGGAGCAGGATCTGGAAAGACCCGTGTATTGACTCATCGCATTGCTCATATGATTGCTGATGAAGGTGTTAATCCATGGGAAATTTTGGCAATTACCTTTACCAATAAAGCGGCTGCAGAGATGCGAGAGCGCCTCGGTGCCTTGCTTGGTCCTATGCGCGGCATGTGGGTATGTACCTTCCATGCCATGTGCGTGAGAATGCTTCGCGAAGATGCAGATCGTCTAGGATACAACAAGAACTTTACCATCTATGATGATCAGGACTCAAAGCGCTTGGTCAAAACCATTATGGTTGATTTGCGTATCAACGATAAGGAATATCCTCTTAATATGATGCGCTCTATGATTTCATCTGCAAAGAATGAATTGAGGTCACCTAGACAAATGCTCGATCTTGCATCAAGTCCCGCAGAGCAGGCAGCAGCTCGAATCTATCAGGAGCTGCAGGCTCGCTTGCTTAGAGCTAATGCCATGGACTTCGATGACTTGCTCGTCAATACTCATAAGCTTTTGAGCGAGAATCCTGATGTTTTGGAAGGCTATCAAAATCGCTTCTTGCAGATTTCTGTAGACGAGTATCAGGATACCAACCATGCGCAGTATCAGATCACTAATCTACTTGCTGCCAAGAATCACAATCTTATGGTAGTAGGAGATGATGATCAGTCAATTTACTCATGGCGTGGTGCAGATATTTCTAACATTCTGAATTTTGAGAAGGATTATCCTGACGCTAAGATTGTAAAACTCGAACAAAATTACCGCAGTACAGCTCACATCCTTGAGGCTGCAAATGCAGTCGTAGCACATAATCTTAAGCGCAAAAGCAAAACGCTTTTTACTGACTTAGGTGACGGAGAGCTTATCCAGGTATATCAGGCATCAGATGAGCGTGATGAAGGTCGCTGGATTGCATCTGAAATCGAGAAGCTCCATACGGAGCAATCCATGTCATACAACGATATGGCAATCATGTATCGAACCAACGCACAGTCTCGTATCCTCGAAGATATGTTCTTGCGCGCCGGCGTTCCTTATAAGATTGTTGGAGGCACTCGATTCTTCGATCGAGCTGAGATTCGTGATGTTACTGCTTATCTTAAGCTTGTCTGCAATCCTAACGACGATATCAGCTGTTTGCGCGTTATCAATACTCCTAAGCGAGGCATTGGTGCAAGCTCTATCGAGAAGATCCAAAATTATGCATGGGAGCATAGAATTCCATTTTTCTCCGCAGCTCAAGAGTGCATTATGGAGACTGGGCTTCTAAGTCCTAAGTGTCGCAATTCACTCGCTGATTTTTGCAGTGGAATTGAGGCATGCAGGGCTCTCACGGGAGACCTTCCTGATGTAATTGCTGAGATTATCGATCGCTTTGGTATCCTTGCTGCTTATAAAAATGAGCGCACAATGGAAAGTGAAAGCCGTATCGAAAACATCCTTGAGTTCATCGATGTTGCTCGCGAATTTGACGAGAAACACGATGATGCACAAGAGACCCTTGAGAGTCTTCTACAGCTCAAGGAAGCAGGAGCTTTGGGCGATGTAGCGTTAACTGATGAGGAGATTGCTCATCAGGCAGAGGAAACTTTATCCCAGGGTGTTGCTCAGGAGATGCTTCCAGCATTTATGGAATGGTTGGCACTTCGTAGTGACCTTGATAACCTTGCAGGAGAGTCCTCCGCGGTTACTATGATGACCGTTCACTCATCAAAGGGACTCGAGTTCCCTGCAGTCTTCGTAGCTGGTATGGAAGAAGGCATCTTCCCTCACACCAATCATGCTGGAGATCAGGGAGCTATGGAAGAGGAGAGGCGCTTGGCCTACGTTGCCATTACTCGTGCTCGCCTGAGACTCTATATGACCTACGCAGCATCTCGTCGTACCTATGGCCAGACAATGACCAATCCACCGAGCCGTTTTGTTCGTGAGATTCCATCTCAGCATGTTAATAAGTGCGGATTGGGATCGATGGGAATGCGCGGCACAGGTTGGGAGAAGCGCGGTGATAGGCGCGGTACTTTCGGATCTGGTCAAGGAAGCTCGATGTATGGAGGCAATGTCTTCGGCTCTGCTACTCGCTCTACCAACCGCAAGGCATCTTCATCCTACGCAGCACCTACTGTCGCTCGTACAGAGATGCTCGATACGCAAAAAGCTGAAGTTACCTGTGATTCAAACTCCGTTCACAGCCAATTTGCTCAAGGTGACAAGATTTCTCATAAGACTTTTGGTCCAGGAGTTGTACTTGAGCTCGATGGCGATATGATTAAGATTAAGTTTGATCGTACAGGCGAAGTTAAAAGGTTGATGGTCGGGTATGCTCCTATTACAAAAATTAGTTAATAGCATCGTGCATCACGGACAAAAGAAGGAAATTATGAAGCTTGGAATTATTGGAGCAATGGATGTTGAAGTTGCTCATCTTAAGAAGGTAATGACCATTGAATCTACTCTCAAGAAATGCTCGATGGAGTTTTGCGAGGGAACACTTGAGGGACTTGATGTTGTGGTTGTACGTTGTGGCATTGGAAAGATCAATGCTGCACTTTGCACCCAGATTCTCGTCGATGATTTCAATGTCGATGCAGTTTTGAATACAGGAATTGCAGGAAGTCTCAACAATGATATTGAAGTTGGCGACATGGTTGTTTCTGAGACCGTTGTTCATCATGACTTCGATCTTGCTCCATTTGGCTATAAACGTGGTCAGCTACCTGGATTCAAGGGTGTTGGTTTTAAGGCAGACAAACAGCTTGTTAAACTTGTAACCGATGTCATTGATGAGCTTGATATGTGCGGCCTGTTTACCGGTACAATTTGCTCCGGTGATCAGTTCGTAGATTCTATCGAGAAGAAGACTGAGCTCGCAGAGCAGTTCGATGGTCTTTGCTGTGAGATGGAAGGTGCTTCTATTGCACAGGCTGCAACAATGAATAACATTCCTTTTGTTATTGTGCGTGCAATCTCCGATAAGGCCGATGGAACAGCTGATGTTGTATATACAGCATTTGAGAAGAAAGCTGCTGAACAGTCTGCAAAGATGGTTCAGGAAATCGTTAAGCGTCTAGCAGCACAACAGGGTTAATTTTAAAGATTGATATGAGCAATCATGTCAGTCTTTTACATAAGGGGATAAGCGTGTCAGTTCAGATACAGGTTACAGGTCAAGGAAAAGGTACTATAGCATCCAAGCTTTCAATTTCGCTCGTTGTAGGTATTTTGCTTGCACTATCAGGCGGATTCATGGATGCCTATTCATACATAGGGCGCGGCGGGGTATTTGCTAATGCTCAGACAGGCAACATGGTATTGCTCGGCATTCATCTTTCACAGGGTCATTTTTCGCAGGCCCTTATCTATGCTGTACCAATTGGTATGTTTATTGTTGGAATTGCCCTTGCCGAAGTCTTTCGCGTGTTTGAAAGAAATTTAAGTTGGCAACACGTATCTCTCATCGTCGAGATTATTGCTTTTCTCATAGTATCAACCTTAACAGCTGAATCTGATCTTCTTGCAAACGTTCTCGTTTCTTTTGTATGTGGTATTCAATTCGAGTCATTCAGAAGAATACATGGCAATGCTATGACAACGACAGTTTGTATGGGTAATATGCGCAATGCAACTCAGCTTTTCGTTGAAGCTCTAGAGACGAGAAATCGTCAGAAACTCAAGAGTAGTTTCTTATATCTCTTTATCACCATTTGTTTTGTACTAGGTGCAGTTATTGGCTATTTTTCTGTTGTGCAATGGGATCGAAAAGCAATTTATGTATGCGTTGTCTTTGTAAGCATCGCCCTTTTGCTAATGATCTTACATAAGAGAGAAAAATTAAATCTTAGGGATTTTTAGTAACTATATTTCATGTAGGAATGATTGAGGTTATGTAACCTAATTACGTATCTTGTTAATTAGATGTCATGTGGGTACATATAGATTGAGCAGGCGGGTTGTGCTTCTTGCACTTCCTTTAGACGGTACAACTCGTTTGCTTGCACAAACTACTTTATACAAAGACGAATGTCTTTCAGGTGTGGCTCTTGCCTTCCTTTTGTCAAAATACCCACCTTTAGTGAAATGACTGCCACACCGAACGATTTACCCCTCCCTAACCATCTGGTTAAGGAGGGGTATCGTTTTTCTAGAATGTTATCTCATGCCAATCTGGCTGCGCGGCGATCCCTACAAGTTCTGGACCTGTATGAACGACAAGAGCCGGCGAGATTGTCGTATGAACTATCTTCTTAATCTTGCCTTCCATCTTTTCATACAAAAGGTTTTCTACTTGTGTAAAGGCATCATATTGATCGGTGCAACAAATACCAACGACTACCTTCGGGTAGTTTCTCATGCGACTTGCTGTCATTGATACCTCAGCCGAGAGGGCTTTGTCCATACCACGCGTTTTCTTGGTTGTGATGTAGTGTCCTTCTGGACTGCAGGTAAGAATTGGCTTGATATTTAGCATTGAGCCAATGCGATACACTGCATCAGAAATACGTCCACCCTGATTGAGATATGTTAGAGTTTGCACAGCAAAGTAAACAGATGTCTGAGCGGCAAGCTCATCGAGTTTACCTTGCATAAGCTCGAAAGCAACGCCTTCTTCAATCATCTCAGCTGCAGCCATTACATTAAGGCCCGCACCAAGACCAATGTTTTTGGAATCAACATATACGATATCAAGTCCCTCAATCCCATCTCCAACCATCATGGTTGTCTGGAATGTTGAGCTGAGGGCGCTCGATATACCAATATAGACAGCCTTATCGAAGCCATCCTTGCGCGCTTTTTCGAAAACGTCATGTATGGTCTGAGGCGAAGGAAGCGACGTTGTTGGAATTTCTTGAGCAAATTTGCGTATAACCTCATCTGTTGTGATGTCTACACCAGATTGATAAGTAGCATCAGAATAGTTGAGAGTAAGAGGAATAACGCGAATATCGTGCTCTTTTGCAAAATCCTCAGGGACATCGCATCCAGAGTCACAAATAAGGGCAATACGCTTGTCTTTCATCATAATGCTCCTTTGATATAGTCATCACCAAACGCTACTTGCGAGGTGCCGTTTCTTTATGATACATCAATTTCATATTATAAATTTTCCCCATTTACCATTTTGTATGCGTGTGATAAAAGTTCACATCGAGTCTAGATATCTGTGTGACTTGCGCACCGCTTTGACGTGTATATTATAGATTTCACTGCATGCATTAGCAGTGATATGGGCTATGATATACAATTTAGAGTAACTGTTAACTTTTAAGAGAAATAAGGAATACAAATATGAGCACTGTTTACGTATTTGGTCATAAAAATCCTGATAATGACGCAATTATGTCTGCTGTTATTTTGTCTCAGCTTTTGAATGCTACAGAAGATGGCAACACGTATGTTCCTTGCCGCTTGGGCAATCTCCCTGGAGAAAGCGCAGCTATGCTTCAGGAATGTGGATTTGATCTCCCTGAGCTTCTAGAAAACATCCCTGCACCTAAGGACGGAGAAGAGCCTGTAAAGGTAGCATTGACTGACCACACTGAGACCATTCAGTCTGTTGATGGTATCGAAAACGCTGAGGTTGTAACCGTTGTAGATCACCACCGCATTAGTGGTTTTAAGTGCTCACAGCCTATTACCTTCATTACCCTTCCTTGGGGATCTAGCTGCTCAATCGTATACTATCTCTTCAAGTGCTATGGTATCGAGCCAACCGATGCTCAGCTTAAGTGCTTGCTTTCTGCAATGATGACTGACATGGTTATGATGAAGAGCCCTACAACTACCGATATTGATCGTAAGTTTGTTGCTGAGATTTCTGAGAAGCTCGGCATCGATCCTATCAAGTTTGGTATGGAGATCTTTATGAACCGTCCAACCAACCGCTTCTCACCAGCTGAGATGGTTGGATGTGACATCAAGGGATTTGAAGTAGGCGGAAAGAAAATCTTCATTGGTCAGTATGAAACTGTCGATAAGACCCGTCCTCTCGGAATGATTGATGAGCTCTATAAAGAGATGGAAAAATATATGGCCGAGAACAACGGCGATGCACTTCTTCTCTGCGTTACTGACATCATGGAAGAGGGCTCTCATATGCTCATGATTGGCGACACTGACATGATTGAGCGTGGTTTGGGAATTTCTCCTGATCGCGAAGGCGTATGGATGCCTGGCGTTCTTTCCCGTAAGAAGCAGATTGCAGCTCCTATTTTGGCAGCTAACGAATAAATCATCACAATACGTATAAGTAAGGATTAGGTGACACATCGGTGAATAAGACCACTGATACACATGGCGAGATTATTGAGATTCCTCGAGTAGAGAAGCGTGAAGAAAATCTCAGTCAGCTCGGAAAGATTACCAGTAATGGAACAATTTCTGCAGCTGTGATGGTGTTTGCAGCTCTTGCAGCTATCATTGTTGCAAATTCACCTGCACATGAGGCGGTAGAGCACTTCATTCACACACCACTCGAGATTGCGATTGGATCTTTGAGTCTCAATATGAGTCTTGAAGTTTTCGTAAATGATTTCCTGATGGCAATCTTCTTTTTGCTTGTGGGAATTGAGTTGAAATTCGAAATGACAGTAGGACAGCTCAAGCATCTCAGACAGGCTGCGCTTCCTATGCTTGCAGCTGTTGGAGGAGTAGTTGTTCCTGCCGTAATTTACCTTGCACTGAACGATGGAACAACACCTCATGGATGGGCAATTCCTATCGCTACAGATATCGCCTTTGCACTCGGTGTTATGAGTTTGTTGGGAAATAAAGTAGCTCCTGCAACCAAGGTATTCTTCTCGACCCTCGCAATCGCTGACGATATCCTTGCAATCATCGTTATTGCTGTTGCATACGGTCAGAGCCCAAATATTGCATGGTTGACAGCTGCTATTGGAGTAACTTTTATCCTGTGGTGTATGAATCATGCTCACATCCAAAGTGCAGCACCATATATGTGGGTTGGACTTGTGTTGTGGTACTGCCTCTACAGAAGTGGTGTACATGCAACACTATCAGGAGTTATCCTTGCACTTTTCCTTCCTGTACACTCAGAGCTTAAGCTCGATGCTGTAGGAGAGTGGCTCAATGTTCGCGCTAAGGAACTCGAAGAGTCCTATAACGAAGACGAGCACATTCTCGGTCAGCACCACTTTACAGCTCGTGCACAGGCTATCGAAAGTGTTGCAAACCGCATTACTCCACCACTTCAGCGTGTTGAGCACACAATTGCAGTTCCTGTTAACTTCTTTATTTTGCCTCTCTTCGCATTTGTAAATGCACAGGTAAGACTCGTAGGAATGGATTTGGGAACTATCGTTTCAAGTCCTGTTACACAAGGTGCCTTCTTTGGAGCGGCACTTGGAAAGCCTTTGGGAATTATCGGTGTAACATATTTGCTCGTAAAGATTGGCTTTGCAAAGCTTCCTCACAATGTGGATTGGAATCAAATTATAGCCGTAGGCATTATGGGCGGACTTGGATTTACCATGTCCATTCTCATTGCAGGACTCGCATTTGAGGACCCAACACATATCCTAGCTGCTAAATGTGCCATCTTGGCCGGATCTGTCGTTTCATCTATTATCGGAATAATTTTCGTTAATGTACGTTGTAAACGAAGAGGATCAAACTCAAAAAAGCTTATTAATTAAGAAAAAAGACTCTACGATAACTCGTAGAGTCTTTCATTTTATATAGCTATTCGACAGTTCCCCATACATAGCCCCATCCATGGGCTACGATGATTGAATTGAGCTGATCGCACAGAGGGCCTCGCTTGTAGATACCCTGTGGAAGGAGTCGCACAACTTCTATTAAGTCTTCAGGTAGGTCATCCGTTTCAGCTTTTACAAGCACGTCGACACGTTCCACCTCATCAGTAGTAGAGAAGATGGAGTCGATAAGCATCTGAAGCTCATGTTCTTCTCCTGGGATAAAAACATCGGGCTTATGTGCTGACTGATATGTTGGTTCATTTTCCATAGGATGATAATACCACGACTTATCAAATCTGTATGTCTTATTTCCTAATATATAAAGTGATGGTATCGTGTCGTGTACCCCTGAGTATGAATACGCTCCAAGGTCGTCTACAATAGGTATTTAACCGCTTAGAAGATTTGTAGTTTTTTCTTCTAATAGACAAAGTAGTATTATAGTGGCAACAACACACATATATAAAGGTAGGTTCTATGAGCACCAATGCAAAGAAAAATGGTAAGAAAAAGAAGACGGGTAAAGAGATTGCCGTCATCGTATTTGCCATCTTCATTGCAATCTCTATGATGATTCCTTCCATTGGATACATCATTAATTACTACAATATGCAGACCCAGCAGCAGGAGCATCCTGTAACTGCAGAGCAGGTTGATGAGACCTTCACTAAGGAAATCGACCAGGTTAACGAGAAGATCAAGAAGGATTCTAACAATGCTGATCTTTACAATGAGCTTGGTAATGATTACTTGCAGTGGGCAAGCTACGCTACCGTACTTCCAGTTGAAGGACAGGATACAGCAGCAGTAATTAAGGAACGTACCACAAAGGCTCTCGATGCTTTTAATGCATCCCTTGAAATTTCCACCACTGAAGCTGGTGTTGTAGGTAAGGCTCTTGCACTTACCATGCTCAATGAACCTGATCAGGCAGAAACCCTCCTTGAGGGATATCTCAAAGATCACCCTGAGAGCACCTCTGCATACCAGATGCTCGCACAGGTATTCGAGATCAAGGGTGAGCAGGAGAAGGCACTTGAAACTTATGAGAAGATGAAGAATTCAACTAATGATGTAAAGCTTCAGCAACGTGCTCAAAATGCAATTGATAGAATTAAGAATCCTGAAAAGTCTCAGCAAGGTGAATCTGAACAGCCATCAGAGGAGTCTTCCAATAATAATTAATTTATCTATATAGATAATTAAATTATGGGTACTATAGGTGTGTAATAACGACATCTGAGGAGTGCATAATGAATTTGGAATTTACTTGTGATGTAGAAGGCAAGAAGGCCGAACTTATCGTCAAGGGAGAAATAGACGTCTCCAATGCACCTGAGCTTCGTACTGCAATTCACGAGGCGCTCGACAGCAATATTGATTCATTTGTAATTGATATTAGCCAAGTATCTTATATTGATTCTACTGGTATTGGAGTGCTTGTAGGCGCTCGTCATCGTGCAGAGGATGAATCCATTGCATTTGAGATTCTCAATCCACAGCCTAATGTTTTGCGCGTATTGTCGCTTCTTGGTATGGTTGAGGACCTCAACATTAAATTAACTTAAAGGAAAAATATGCTCGGAATAGGGTCAGAAGAACTCTTAATCATCATTATTTTTTCTATTTTAGTATTCGACCCAGACAAGCTTCCTGATGCAGGACGCCGTCTGGGTCGTGCATTACGCCACCTTCGCAAAACTAAGCAAGACGTCTCTGACGTTGTACAAAAAGAGGTCATCAGACCTCTAGAATCTGCTGAAGAGAAGGTCGCGAGCGATGTTCAAAAGATAGAAAAATCAATCAAGGTGGGTACGTTTGAGGATCTCCTTACAGACAGAAAGGAATCATCCGTCAGCGAATCCACAGAGGATGTAAAAGAAACAAAGCACGTATCTGACACCACCTCACAAGATCAATCACTACAAAAGATGGCAGATCTTCTGTATGGTATAGATGATGGAGAGGAGGCAAAGAAGGACGATTAAGTCCTTTGTTTCATATGTCTAAAGATAATAACGACGGAACGATGCCTCTGCTCGATCACTTTGCAGAACTGCGCAATCGTATTATTAAAATTTTGATTGTCGTGGTTGTTGTGGCGGGTTTTGCCTATGTCATCACCCCTCAAGCCATCCGCTTTATGCTCTCTCCGATAGCTGATATGCTTCCTCAGGACGGAAAGCTGACAGTTTTGAGTGCACTTGGTGGCTTTACGATACGTTTTAAGGTATCGCTTTTCTTGTCTGTGGTATTTACCTCACCTTTTATCGTTTGGCAGATAATGGGATTTATTTTGCCTGCATTGTCCAAAGAAGAAAGAAAATGGGTGGTCCCTACAGTAATATGTATGGTCATTCTGTTTTTGGTTGGTATGGTTTTTTGCTTTCTGGTAATTCAAAGGGCAGCCTTTGGGTGGCTTATTGAACAAGCAGGAGATTTTGCGGTTGTACTTCCAGACGCTGAGGACTATTTGAGCATTATGATGCTCTTGGAAATTGGATTTGGCGTTGCGTTTGAGCTGCCATTATTCATTTTTTATCTTGCAATTTTGCATGTGGTGCCTTATCGTACTTTCAGAAAGAACTGGCGCTATATATATGTAGCACTTCTTATATTTTGTGCTATGGTTACACCTGACGCATCGCCTATTACCATGCTTCTGATGTTTGGAGTCATGGTTGGTCTTTATGAGCTTTCCCTTGGTTTATCCAGGATGGTTATCGTGCGCAAGGACGGAAAAGATGCGCTCAAGTGGACGCGCGACGATTATACAGAACATGAATTTTCACAAGACGCATAAGGCGTCGAATATGTAAGGAGTAGATAGTTGAAGCTAATCGTTACAGAGAAGAACGATGCGGCAAATCAGATTGCTCGACTTATGTCGACTTCTGGAGCTCCCAAAAAAGACACCGTTTACTCAACTCCCGTTTATCGTTTTGACTACAACGGAGAAGAGTGCGCTGCTATCGGTTTGAGAGGACATATTCTCAAGCCAGATTTCCCACCACAACTTTTCTTTAATGACGAAAATGGTTGGTACGCGGTTGATGAAGAGGGCGAGATTATGCCATGCGACGTTCCTGATGGACTCGCTCGTCCTCCTTACGACACCAAGCGCAAACCTTTTATGGCAGATGGTGTGGATATTAAGGGATGGAAGCTTCCTTCTCTTCCTTATCTTATTTGGGCTCCTGTTGAGAAGCTCCCAGCAGAAAAGCAAATCATCCGTGCACTTAAGAATCTAGCAAAGAAGGCAGATTCTATCGTTATCGGTACCGACTTCGACCGTGAAGGTGAGCTTATCGGATCTGATGCTCTCAATCAGATGCGCATGGTAGCTCCTGATACTCCTGTCAGTCGTGCTCGCTATTCTGCATTTACAAAAGAAGAAATCACTCACGCATTCGACAATCTTGTAGAGCTTGATCAAGACCTTGCTGATGCTGGTGAGTCTCGTCAATATATCGATCTTGTTTGGGGTGCGGTATTGACTCGCTACCTTACCCTTGCTCGTTTTGGTGGCTTTGGAAACGTTCGCAGTGCTGGACGTGTTCAAACTCCTACCTTGGCTCTTGTTGTTGAGCGTGAGCATGAGCGTGAAGCATTTATTCCTGAGGACTATTGGGTATTGCAGGGTGAGTGTGCAAAGGGTGATGAGTCCTTCAAGATTGCACATGAGACTGCTCGCTTTAAGGATATTGAAACTGCTCAGAAGGCATACGATACAGCATCGAAGGCCAAGTATGCCAAGCTTGTAGATGTGACCAAGAAGGCTCGTACTCAAAACCCTCCAACACCATTTAATACAACCTCTCTGCAAACTGCAGCATCCTCAATTGGATTGTCTCCAGCTCGCACTATGCGAATTGCAGAATCATTGTATATGGATGGTCTCATCTCTTATCCTCGTGTAGATAACACCGTTTATCCTAAGTCCTTGGACTTGAAGGCAAACGTTAAGATGCTTTCTAAGAACCCAGTTTATGCTGAGGTTTGCCAGCAGCTTCTTGCTCAGCCTAATCTAACAGCAACACGCGGTAAGAAAGAAACTACCGACCACCCACCAATCTATCCAACAGCGGTAGCTAATCCAGACAAGATGGATCCAGCAGCTTGGAAGCTCTATAACTTGATCGCTCGCCGATTCCTTGCAACCTTGATGGGACCTGCAACACTTGAGAACACCAAGCTCATGTTTGATGTTGATGGTGAGCCATTCGTAGCTTCTGGTTCTGTATTGGTAAATCCTGGCTATCGTGCCATCTATCCATACGGCTTGAAGAAAGACGATATCATTCCTCAGGTTGAGATGGGCGAAGAGGTACCACTGGAATCTGTTGAGCTTTTGGCTAAGCAGACTGAGCCTCCAGCACGTTATTCTCAGGCCAAACTCATCCAAGAGATGGAAAAGCGTGGTCTTGGAACCAAGTCTACCCGCGCCTCAATCATTGAGCGCTTGTATAACGTAAAATACCTCAAGAATGACCCTATCGTTCCATCTAAGCTTGGAATGGCTGTTATTGAGGCTCTCAAGGAGTATGCAGAGCCAATTACATCTCCTGAGATGACAAGCGTACTTGAGCAGGATATGAACGATGTTGCTGAGGGCAAGAATACTCAGACACGTGTTGTCGACCACTCCCGTGCACTTTTGGCTTCTATGATCGATGGTCTTATTGAGCACAAAGATGACCTCAGTGAGGCTATTGCCGATGCGGTAACTGCAGATGCTAAGGTTGGAAACTGCCCTAAATGTGGCAAAGATCTTGTTGTAAAGAACTCACCTAAGACCCGCAGCTCCTTCGTAGGCTGCATGGGTTGGCCAGATTGTGATGTTACCTATCCTTTGCCTAAGGACAAGATTGATGCTCTTGAGGATGCTGAAGGAAACTTCGTAGTATGCGAGAGCTGCGGAGCTCCTAAGGTTAAGGTATCCCCATGGCGCAGCAAGCCTTATGAGATTTGCATCAACCCTCGCTGTGAGACTAACCGCGAGCCTGATGTAGTAGTCGGCATGTGCCAGACATGCGCTCAGGAAGGCAAACAGGCTAAGCTTATTGCTCATAAGTCTGAAACAACTGGTAGGCGTTTCGTACGTTGCGAGAACTACGACGTATGCGAGACTAGCTATCCATTGCCTCAGCGCGGAAAGCTCAATGCAACTGGTGAGACCTGTGAGGACTGTGGTGCTCCAATCGTTGAGATTGAAACAGCTCGTGGCCCATGGCGTGTTTGCATCAATATGAGTTGTCCTACGAAGGAAAAGAAAGCGGCCGACAAGAAGGCTGCAAAAAAGACCTCTACCAAGAAGACAACAAAGAAAAAGACCACTACAAAGAAGAAAACAGCTACTAAGAAAACAGCAGCCAAGAAGACTACAAAGAAGGCTGCAAAGTCCGAGTAGTTCTGAGTGATTTGTAGGGGATACATAGTAATATGATGAGAATCAGGACGCACTCGTGTGTCCTGATTTTATTTATATAATTGGGTATATATACGAATACAACATTGAGAGGCATATACATGATTAAAGCTGCAATCTTTGATATGGATGGCTTGATGGTAGATACCGAGCCTATCTGGGATGAAACTTTCTTTAAAACTCTCGAGGCTCATGGCCTGGAGAAAGACGATCAATTCCGCGATAGCGCACGTGGTACTTCAGGTATTGTTCTTATCCGCAACCTTCAGAAACGCTATCCAGAATGTGATGCAGAGCGCTTTGTACAGGAGTGGTCAGCTGCTGTATATGATGCAGTAAAAGACAATGGAGCTCCTGCTCGCAAGGGACTTTTTAATCTTCTGAATTACCTTAGAAATCGCGATATCAAATGTATCGTAGCTTCATCATCAGAGATGTGCCTTATCGATGCTGAGTGGAATGCCCACAAGCTCGATCAATGGTTTGAAGGTAGGGTATCCGCTCAAGAAGTGAAGCATTCAAAGCCTGAGCCAGATGTATTCCTTTTGGCTTGTGAGCGTTTGGGTGTTGAGCCTCATGAAGCTATCGTCTTCGAAGATAGCAATGCAGGTTGTCACGCTGCGCTTAAAGGTGGCATCAAGTGCATCATGGTTCCTGATGAATCTACGCCTGATGAGGAAATTGCAGATCAGCTTACCTCAATATGCTCTGATTTGGATGAGGTAAAGCTTGTCATGGATGAAGTTCTTCTAACTGAAGAGCTCAAGGATCTAAGACGTCAGGCTCAAGATAATTCATAGTTAATCGTTATGTATCGAGAGTTAGGAGTTTACTATGGCATGTACAACAATTTTGGTTGGCAAGAAAGCATCCTATGATGGCTCTACCCTTATTGCCCGCAATGAAGATTGTGGCAATGGCGAGATTCATGCAAAGCGCTTTGGCATCGTTCTTCCTCAAGATCAGCCACGCACATATACAACTGTTGGCTCTCATTTAACAATTGAGCTCACCGATACCCCAATGAGCTATACCTATACTCCAGATGCAAATCTTGACCTCGGTATCTTTGGTGAGGCTGGAATCAATGAAGCAAATGTTGCAATGACTGCAACCGAGACCATCTCTACCAACGCTCGTACTCTTGGAGCTGATCCTTACGTTGCTCTTCAGCCTGCAAAGGGAAAGCCAGGAGATCCTGACTATGTTCCTGAAGTACCTGGAGGAATTGGTGAGGAAGATCTCGTAACCATCATTTTGCCTTACATCCATTCTGCTCGCGAGGGTGTTGAGCGCATGGGAGCTATGCTCGAGAAGTATGGTACCTATGAGTCCAACGGTGTAGCTTTCTCTGATGCTGATGAGATTTGGTGGATTGAAACTATCGGAGGACACCACTGGATTGCACGTCGTGTTCCTAATGATCGCTATGTTGTAATGCCAAATCAGTTTGGACTTGATAACTTTGATTTCAAGGATGCATTTGGAAAGAAGAAAGAGCACATGTGCTCAGCTGACCTCAAGGAATTCATGGATGAGTACTTCCTTGATGTATCTAAGGATGATGGCGTATTCAATCCTCGTGATGCTTTTGGTTCACACTCAGATGCAGACCACGTATATAACACCCCTCGTGCTTGGGCTATGGCTCGTCACTTTAATCCTCATCTAACAAACTGGGATTCTGAAGACAGCCTCTATAAGCCTGAGTCCGATGACATTCCATGGTCTTTCGTACCTGAGAAGAAGATTACTGTTGAGGATGTAAAGTACATCCTTGGCTATCACTATCAGGGAACTCCTTACGATCCATATCAGAAGTCCCCAGATGCAGGTAAATACCGCAATATTGGTATCAACCGCACCTGCGAGATGGGAATCTCTCAGATTCGTGGCTACAAGCCAGAGGAGACTCGCGCTGTTCAGTGGGTAGGACTCGGATGCAATACCTTCAACTCCCTTGTACCTATCTATACGAACGTTAAGGCAACCCCTGAGTACATCTCCAATACAACCGATCACGTAACAACCGACAATATGTATTGGACTAACCGCATCATTGCAGCTTTGGCAGATGCTCACTTCTCAGAGAATGCTAATACTATCGAGTTCTATCAGCTTGCAATGGCAGCTTATGGACACCAGCGCCTCATCGAGATCGACAAGAAGGCAGAAGGCCTCAAGGGAGACGCTCTTCACAAGATGCTCGAGGAAGAGAACGAGATTACAACCAAGTACATTCAGGGTAAGACCGATGATCTTTTGGGTCAGGTTCTCTTTGTAGCTTACGAAAAGATGAAGAACTCTTACTATCGCAACGACAACTAAATAGTTATTTTTTAAACCTAAGGCAGGCGGATTTGTATCCGTCTGCCTTTTCTAATGTTCACGGATGAGTATACAGATATGTTACTGGGTAACATATATTTTGTAGCATATGAGAATCTTTTAATTCTCGATTAAAAACCTAAATATAAAGGTTTTAATAGTTAAGAAGTTTAAAGCTATAAGAAGGCTTTAGTTTGACGAGGAAAGGCGTGTGATATGAGGTACCCAAAGCAACTATATCCAGGACAGACCATTGGCCTTGTTGCACCGTCTTTCGGCGCTGCGATAGAGCCTTACGCTTCTGCACTCACTTCTGCTGAGACTGTGTTTGAAGAGCTTGGATATAAGGTTCACGAGTATTCTTGTGCTCGTAGAAACGATGGCTATGGCATTTCTGCATCACCGGATTACTGCGGACGAGAAATCGAAGACGCTTGGTGCGATGATATCTCAGCAGTTCTCTTCAGTTGTGGTGGAGGAGAGCTCATGTGTGAGACGATTAGCTACATTGACTTCGATAGGATTAAGAAAGCCCCTGCTAAGTGGTTTATGGGCTATTCTGATAATACCAATCTTGTACATCTCTTGGTAACGCTCGCTGATACTGCGGCAGTATATGGACCATGTGCACCATCTTTCGGTATGCACGATTGGCACGTAAGTATTACCGATGCGTTTGACGTAATTACCCATGACGTTCATGAGGCAAACCATCACATCGTTCATTCATACGATGGCTGGCAGGCTGAGAGCCTCAAGGATGAGGATCATCCATTTGAACCATACAACATCGACTCTGAGCTCCATATGCACGGATACGTCTATGACAATGGCTTTAAAGAGCAAGATGTTGTTGAGTTTGGTGGTCGTATTATTGGTGGTTGCGTTGATTGTCTCGCAAATATAGTAGGTACCAAATACGACAAGACCGCAGAATTTGTAAAGAATGCTCCAGAAGGAATTATCTGGATGCTCGAGTGTTGCGATCTTACTCCTATTGATTTGAGGCGTGCTCTTTGGCAAATGCACATGGCTGGTTGGTTTGAAAATACCAATGGATTTATATTCGGAAGGCCAGAGCACTATGGTGAAGAGTCACTCGGAAAGTCCTACGATGAAGTCATCATGGAATTCTTTGAGCAGTTCGATATTCACACTCCCTGCATCTTAGATGCGGATTTTGGACACAAACCTCCTATGATGCCTATCGTTATGGGATCAGTTGGAGAGTGTCACTTCCAAGATAATGCAATCTCGCTTACAATGAATCTCACATAACAATGTACGTCAACATCTCGATACTCGTTATCGAGATGTTTTATTTGAATCCAGTCAGGAGAAAAGTGAAAACTCTCACTCATTTCAAGAAGATTTATAACAACACGAACGTCTGTAAGTTTATTCTTGCTCTCAATGCTTTCCTTTGGGCTGCATCATATCTTTTCGTAAAAGAAGTTCTAGATGTTATTGAGGTCGGATACTTCCTTGCTATTCGCTTTATTGCTGCAGCGGCAATTATCTATTTTCTTGCTCGTAAGCACATGAAGGCGCAAAAGAGTAACAATGCACTTAAAGTTGGTGTAATTTTGGGACTTCTTGGTGGAGTAGGACTTCTCGTTCAAAATGTTGGACTTCTGTATACCACTCCTGGCAAGAACGCTTTCATTACTGGCATGTTTGTTATTATGGTTCCATTCATTGCTTGGGCACGTCATATGGGTCGTCCAGCCACCTACAATGTAATCGGAGCTTTCTTGGCTATGGTTGGATTGGGATTCATTGCACTTGACGGTGATTTCACCATCAACTTTGGAGATGCTCTGACTCTTGTTGCTGCGTTTATGTTTGCTTGCCAAACTGTCGAGATTGCAAAGAATGGAGGAGGATTAAACATCCTCGTTATTTCATTCTGGGAGTTTTTAACTATTGGTCTTGTGAACCTAGCATATGCCGTATTCTTTGAGGTACCTCCAGTATTTTCAAACTTTGAGGCATTTGACTATATCAGCATGGCATACCTGATCTTGGTATCTGGATGCTTCTGTATGATTACTACTAATCATGCTTATACGCGTGTCGATCCTACTTCTGGCTCTATCATTTCATCTCTCGAGGCACCACTGGGAGTTATTCTCTCAATTGCATTTGGATATGAGCTTTTGACATTCCGCCTGTTCATTGGATTTGTTTGCATTTTAGCAGGCGTTCTTCTGAGTGAAACGGGAGATGCGCTCTGGCAGAAATACTACGGCGTTAAACTTACTGAAGAGCAAGAAGATGAGCTTGCTGACGCAGTGTTTAATGAAGAATAAAATTAAAACCACGGAAGACTACTAAGTCCTCCGTGGTTTTCTTTTAATTACGTTTCTTCTTTATAGGGCGAGGCTTGGAGCTCTTGCGCTTTTTCTTCTTTGCAACGCTGAAGCCGAACGTGCCAATTTTGCGTCCTAATCCTCGGTACGTTCCATGACAATAAGAGATTAGACCTGCATCATTGAGTTGCAGTGCTCCTTTTTCATCAAGGAGGCGAGGGTCGACCTGGACTGCTTCAACATTAGCCATAAACATCGTATGGCTTCCAAGATCTTTTACCTCTACTACTTTGCATTCAATATTTACAGGTGACTCCTCGATAAGGGGAGCATATTTGAGTTTAGCTGCAGGTTGAGTATGTAGGCCAAGCTTCTCGAGCTTGTTTTCCTTAGCTCCAGATCGAACTCCTGCATAGTCAGTGGCAAAGGCAAGATCTTCAGTAGTCAGATTAAGTACGTATTCGCCCGTTTCCTGAATCATGTGATAGGAATGGCGCTCTTTTCTGACGGAAATATATACCATTGCGGGATCGGAGCAGATGGTTCCGCACCAAGCAACGGTAAGCATGTTTTGGTTGCCTTCTTTGTCGGCGCAGCTTGCCATCACCGCTGGGAGTGGATAGAGCATATTTCCTGCTCTCCATATCTCTTTCTTCATCATAACTCCTTGTATAAACGATTCAATTATGGGTACATAGTGAAGAAATTTCTAATTATTTTTAACTTGAAATGACTACTATATAGAATCAAATATTATTATATAACCCAACGTAAAATATCATTTTGAAAATGAATCAAAATAATTGGTACCATGCAAGTACCTTATAAAACAATCAAATATTCTTGAAAAAATATTCACTTTTCCTTTTTCTAGTCCTACAATTAAATCACAGTAAACGGAGAAAGGAAGAAGAAATGATTGCAAGAGGATTTGCAATGCTCGGTATTAACAAGACCGGCTGG
>RCNI01000250.1_pt1 | contig 35712 bp, 31 predicted proteins | sample 2041151 | NCBI WGS metagenome assembly RCNI01 (sample SAMN09708214, study PRJNA481090) | feces metagenome | isolation source: feces | place: Antarctica: Albino Rookery
AAGGGCCCCGGCCAGGGACGTGAAGCTGCTATCCGCGCTCTGCAGTCCGCAGGCCTGGAAGTCGTTATGATCAAGGACGTGACTCCCATTCCTCACAATGGTTGCCGTCCCCCCAAGAGACGTCGAGTCTGATTTTGCAATAGGAGGAATTTTGCTATATGGCTAAGAATATGCAGCCCGTGCTGAAGCGTTGCAGAACGCTGGGTGTTTCTCCTGCCGCAATGGGTTATTCTAAGACTTCCAACAAGAATCCCGGCGGCCAGAGAAGAGCTAAGAAGTCCGAATATGCTACTCAGCTGACTGAGAAGCAGAAGGTTAAGTTTGTTTACGGCATTCAGGAGAAGCAGTTCCGTAATTACTACGAGAAGGCTGTTCGTCACGAAGGCAACACCGGCGAAATGCTGCTGGTCTTCGTCGAGCGTCGTCTGGACAATGTTGTTTATCGTCTGGGCTTTGCTAACTCCCGCCGCCAGGCTCGCCAGCTGGTGAACCATGGTCATTTCACCGTTAACGGCAGCCGCGTCAACATCCCTAGCTACCTGGTTAAGGAAGGCGACGTTATTGCTGTTTCCGAGAAGAGTGCTTCCAATGCTTTCTTCAAGAAGCTGAAGGAAGACGATGCATTTGTTGCTGCCCCCAAGTGGCTGGATCGCGATAAGAATACCCTGCAGGGTAAGGTTATCGCAATGCCTACTAAGGCGGATATTGACTTCGACATCGCAGTGCATCTGATCGTCGAGTTGTACTCCAAGTAATCTACCCCCTGATTTTGTTCGCATATTTGTCTAATGGGGCGGACTCCGCCCCAACTAGTTAAGGAGGGTTTGATTCATGGTAGAAATTGAAAAGCCTCGCATCGCCTGTATGGACTCTGTTGAGGATCCTTCCTACGGCAAGTACGTGGTGGAGCCTCTGGAGCGTGGCTATGGCATGACTCTGGGCAACTCTTTGCGCAGAATTATGCTGAGCAGTTTGCCCGGCTATGCTGCAACTTCCGTGAAGATCCAGGGCGTTCAGCACGAGTTTTCCACCATTCCCGGTGTCACTGAGGATGTAACGGAGATCGTACTGAATGTCAAGCGCATCATCACCAAGATGTACAGCACCGGCGTTAAAACTGTGTATATCGAAGCTGTTGGCCCCTGTGAGGTCACTGCAGGTGATATCAAGGCCGATGCTGAGGTCGAGATTCTGAACCCCGAACTGCATATCTGCACTCTGGGTCCTGATGCCACTTTCAACATGGAAATTACGCTGTCTCAGGGTCGTGGTTATGTTTCCTCTGATCGGAACAAGACTGCGCAGACTCCTATCGGTGTGATTCCCATTGACTCCATCTATTCTCCTGTTAAAAAGGTGAATTATACGGTGGAGCCTACTCGAGTCGGTGATAAGACCGATTTCGATAAGCTGACCCTTGAGGTCTGGACTGATTCCACAATCAGTGCCAAGGATGCTGTTTCTCTCGGTGCAAAGATCCTGAGCGATCATCTGACTGTGTTTACTAACCTGTCTGACTCTGTCAGCACTAGCTCCACTGTTGTGGAGAAGACTGCTGATCGCCCCGATGCGAAGCTCGCCATGACCATTGATGAGCTGGATCTGTCTGTCCGGAGCTTTAACTGCCTGAAGCGTGCTAACATCAACACCGTTGCTGATCTTATTAACAAGACCGGTGAGGATATGATGAAGGTTCGTAATATGGGCAAGAAGTCCCTGGATGAGGTTCAGAAGAAGCTGGAAATGATGGGCCTGTCCCTGGCCAGCGAAGAATCTGGCAGCAACAACTAAGTCAACCTTTTAAAAAGGAGGAAACGTTCATGTTCGGCACTCGTAAGCTGGGTAAGACCAGCACTCAGAGAAAGGCCCTGCTGCGTCAGCAGGTTACCGACCTGCTGGAGAACGGCAAGATTGAGACCACCTTCTATCGCGCTAAGGAAGTTCAGCCCGTGGTTGAAAAGATGATCACCCTGGGCAAGAAGGGCAATCTGGCTGCTTACCGCAGAGCTATGGCTTTCGTGACCAAGGAAGACGTGGTCCAGAAGCTGTTCAAGGAGATCGCTCCCAAGTATGCTGACCGCAACGGCGGCTATACCAGAGTGACTCGTACCGGCCCTCGCCGCGGTGATGCTGCAGAGATGGCAATCATCGAGCTGGTGTAATCCCGGTTTATAAAAGCATTTGAAGGGCGTGTTGCACACGCAGCGCGCCCTTTTTTGCTTTTTCAAGAGAAAAAAGTTTTTTCAAAATTTTTTGAAAAAGGTGTTGACAAATGACGCAGTTCGTTATATAATAGCGGAGCTGAGTGAGACACAACACAGCAAACAACAAAAGAAATGCTGCTATAGCTCAGCAGGTAGAGCGCATCCTTGGTAAGGATGAGGTCTCCAGTTCGAATCTGGATAGCAGCTCCAAAAACCTCGAAAACTTCGGTTTTCGAGGTTTTTCTTTTTATGGAATCAGTTTTATAGATTGCTAGTATGGATTGTTATTTTATATACCGCACTTTTCTAAGTTGGATTTTCTAAAATAACAATTTAAAAATTTTAAGAGAAAGAAGTATGAATATGAAAACACAATTTCGTCAGTCACTGATACATGGGCGCTATTTTTTAAAATGGACATGTCTCGGCATGCTTATGGGTGTACTGGGTGGTTTGTTGGGTGGATTGTTCCATCATGTTTTGACAGCGGTTACATCCTTTCGTGGGGCGTATCCATGGCTTATCTGGTTGCTGCCCATAGGTGGCATGCTGTCTGTGGCGCTGTACAAGGCTCTTAAGCTTGAAAAAAACAGAGGTACTAACGAGGTCCTCGATGCAATCCATGAAGATTCCTCCGTGTCGTACAAGGTTGCACCCGGTATTTTTCTGGCCTCTACAATTACGCATATGCTGGGTGGTAGTGCCGGACGGGAAGGTGCAGCATTACAGCTTGGCGGTTCTTTGGGAAGCAGTGTTGGCACCCTGTTAGGTCTTAAGGAGCAGGATAGAAGTATGATGATCCGGTGCGGTATGAGTGCGGTTTTTGCGGGATTGTTCGGTACGCCTCTGACCGCAGGATTGTTCGTGCTGGAATTTATTTGTGTGGGTACTTTGATGTCGTCAGGTGTTTTGCTTTGCTTTCTTTCTGCGTTTGTAGCAAGTCAGGTTTCACTTCTGATGGGCGTTCACGCTGAGACCTTTGAACTGGCTCACGCCATTACTCTGACGTGGGATAATAACCTGCGTGTGCTGATTCTGGGTGCGCTGATTGCACTTGTGGCACATTTTCAGTGTTATTCATTCCATGCCGCAGAGCATGTGATGAAAAAGCTGTTCCCCAATGCATATCTTCGTATTGCACTCGGTGGCTCTGCCGTAGTTCTGATGACTCTTCTGGTCGGAGATCAGCGATTCAACGGTGCGGGTATGGATATGGCAATGAAGGCACTGGAAGGACAATCTGATTGGTATAATTTTGCATTAAAGCTTCTATTTACCGCTGTGACTCTCTCGGCGGGCTTTAAAGGCGGCGAAATCGTCCCCACGTTCTGTATAGGTGCCACATTTGGCTTCCTTGCAGGCGGCTTTCTGGGGCTTGACGCAGGCGTCAGCGCAGCGTTGGGCTTGGTGGGCCTATTCTGTTGTGTTACCAATGCGCCCATGGCATCCTTGTTCTTGAGCATTGAGATGTTTGGTACTTCCAATTTGTATGCTTTCTTATTAGTTTGCATCGTTGGATTTGTTTTGTCCGGAAAATGCAGTCTGTATTCCAGTCAGCGATTTATGTTTGATAAAACAAATGGTTAGCTGAAACGTCACAACGGCTCGTATAGCCGGCTTTTTGCTAATTACCAATACATGATGGTGTGTCAAATAAAATCGATTACAGGGACGCTCATGACTTGAGACGCGTGATGCTCAAATCCAAAATCGTAAAGGAAATGGATACCGAAGATGGCTGTAATGAACAGTTATCTTCGGTATTTTGTTATATATAATAGTTTAGATTCAAACGTTAATTTGGTGTATCAACGCTGGGGCATGGAGCTGATTGGACGATTTTATAACCGGGGCATCTATGTGGAGGGAAACCGTGAAAAGGCTGAGGCGGTGGCTCTATGGGCTGTCACGGAATATTCTGGGAACAATATGCGCATCAACTGGTTATCTGCACTTTTAGAACAGATATTACCTTTGGAGATTTGGGGGCTGCATGTTTCATTATGTCTGGGTTTTACACTGCCTGTGGTTACAGTGTGGCTTGCAGGATGGATTACCCGGCGTTCTAAAAAATAAATGGTATACAGTCAGTGATTGCGAGAGGTTTTCGTGAAAAAAAGTTGCAGCTCATTTTGAGAGCTGCAACCACTTAAAAAAATCCTTTAAAGCCGAGACTTTAAAGGATTTTTTTATTATTTATGCTTCAAAGCGTCCATGACGTCTATTGTCGCTGAAAAACTTCTCGGTGATCCAGCATCCCAGGAAACCAAATAGGATACCCAGAACCAGGGAGACAATTACGTCGGTAGGGTAGTGGACATACAGATACAGACGGGAGAATGCAATCAGAGATGCAAGAATCAGAGCGGGGATACCCATCTTCTTATTCTTCAGCATTAAAACTGTTGCAGCCTCAAAGGAAGCAATGGTGTGACCAGAGGGGAAGGAGAAGTCGTGCTGCGCCGGAATCAGCAGAGAAATCTCTCTGCCGAAATGCTGCATCTGAAAATCATAAGGCCGGATACGGGCTACCAGAGGCTTCAGTGTGATGTTACAAACAACAAGTCCCAAAACCAGAGAAACGGCCATGGAAATACCGATCTTGCGGTATTTCTTGGTGCAGATCAGAATTACTGCACAGGCAATCCAGAAGATACCAGCATCACCGAACAGGGTAATAATCGGCATCACAACGTCCAGGAAACCACAGTAAAGATGTTCGGCAATCCAGTCAAGAATCGGAAGGTCAAAACTGACTGCCACAGTGTTTAGAAGTTCAACCATTTATGCGCCCTCGCTTTCTGCTTTTTCAAACAGGGGATAGATGACCATGGGCTCTAAGGTGTAATTACCGGCCAGAGTTACAACACCCTTTTCGTCGGGGGTAAAGACCAGAGACAGGACGGTTTTGCCCTGCGCATCCACGGTTTCGCGGACCCAGCCGGAGAATACCTTTCCTTCGGGAACGGTTACCTGAGGCAGAGTCAGCGTACGGGAATTTGCATCATAGAATTTGTCGGACAGAACGGTATCGCCATCCTTGCAGACCAGACGAACCTGAGTCACTGCGTCGAGAACATCTACATTGGTCATATTAATAACCATCCACTTGCCGGAGCTCTTCTTTTCCATAAACAGTGTGCTATCCAGATTGTAGTCCTTTACGGTACCGTCATTTCTGGTTACGTTCAAAGTTGTGATGACACGGGCAGAGAAGAGCGTATCGGAGTAGCGGATATAATCAGTAACCTTCTGATTGGAGAACTTGTAGCCCTTATTTTTCTGCATCCAGGTCTCGCTTCTGCTAATGGATTTGTAGATTTCGGACTGTGTATCAAAGTAATCCTTCAGATTGTTAGGCTCCTTGATCATTCTCTTGGCGTACTCTTCGGTAGCCTTCAGGCAGCGGTCAATCAGATCCTGAGAAATATCTTCAGAAGCGAACTGCTCGACATACATACCCGTTTCTTCGTTCAGAACAACTTTCATGGGCTTGCCGTTTTCGTCCTGGATGGTGACCTCAGGAGGCATCAGAAGACCGGAAAGATGCTGAATGGTAGTGCGGATACCAGTGGTACCCTTGGGCAGATATTCCTCTGCCTTGGAGGTGGTCTTCTTAACGATCAGGTCATCGCCCAGCTTCATACCGTTGACATAGGCGGTATGATTTTCGAGTTTCTGGATGTATACATCCTGACTGCCCTCGTAGAACAGATCAACAGAACTCAGAACCCAGTTGGGAATATGAGAATCTGTGCCTTCAGACTTTTTCAGCGTGAAGGAAGCAACCTTTTCATCACCGGCCTTGATGAAGTACTTCTTGTCACCGGAAAGACCAGCAGAAGTTTCTGTGTAGTAAAGCTTCTGGTCACCGACCTTTTGGGTCATGTAGCGAACAAATGCTTCGCTGCCTTCGTAGGCAGTATCGGTGCCGGCGGCAAGATCGTAAATCCGTGCCCAGTCGGGTGTGGCAAACAGCTCATTAAAGACAGCAGTACACTTGGCGTAGGGCTGAGAGGCTTCGTAGTTGTTCAGCCAGTTGTCCAGCCAGCGGGAGGCCAGGAGAAGGGCAAAGCAGAAGACAGCGATACAGACGAAATAGAGACTGTAGAAGATGGTGCTGCCAATGCGCTTTTTCTTTTTCTGAGGATCAGGACGATCCTGTATCACAGACTCGTCAGTCAGATTCTCATCGGGATCGGCTTCAGCTGTGGGTCTGGGCACTCTTTGCTTGGGAGCGGCAGGCTGTGCGTTGTTTGTGTTACGGTATCTGGCGTCATATTTTCCCTGATACATCTTTAGGCCTCCTTAGCGGGCCGTACCATGAAGAAGGTCGGCATTTTTCTGGGCTCCTTTTGCAGGAGCGAGTAATTGTTGATGGTCTGGACCTTACCTGCTTCGCCGTAGCGGCCGTAAGTGTCACGATAGAGCATAATGGAAGAGGAACCGCCGTCCAGGTTGCAGGCGTTTACAGCACCGTACTCAACGAGAATATCGATGACATCAGAATAGGTAGCACCAACGCTGCCAAACTGACGGCCGTCAACGCACAGGAAGATGACTGCGCCATCGGCTCTCTGACCGATGCAGGTACGGGGATTGTAGCCGGAGTCGGAGTTGTAGGCCTGCTCATTGATATGGCCATTCATCACCAGAACGGGACCAAAGCAGCAGCCGTCACGGATTTTCAGCTGCTCGGCCTGAGTCTGGGTCATAGTTTTGGAAACAACCAGAATGTTGTTTTCGTCAAAGCCGACAAAACCTTCCTCAGGAGCTGCGCCGGCTGTCCAGACACACTTGCCCTTGGAGAAGACCAGCCCCTCGGGGGTGCTGCCGACTTCGGGGCCTGCGGTACCGTTATCAAAGAATGCACCGGCATTGATAGCAGCAATTGCACCTTCTGTTTCAATCTGTGCATTGATACGGGTACCGGGAATATTTCTGGCAAACTTATCGGAAGAAGTAGCCAGATACACCTGGGCGGGGTCCCGAATAATCATCACATGAGCATTGTAGGTATCACCACTGATTGGTTCAATGCGGATGCCGTCCGGATAATCCTTCCATTCGTCAGATGCGGTAATGGCGTTATCCTTGTTAATCTCCACCTGAGAAGTGTCGGTCACATCGTCAGGCAGGGGAATGTTTGCTTCTGTACGGATCTCGTTCACCTTTTCCTGACCGATAAACAGGGCAGGAACCCATTTGGTGGCGCTGGCTTCCGACAGGGACATGGTGAGAACTCTGCATGCGGAGGGGGAGGGACCATTGAAAACCTGATTCATGATCACGCACAGACCGCCGATCGCAAGAAAAACAATTGTAAACAGCACAAGCAGGAAGCGTCTGACAACACGTCCAAGGGTGCCGCTTTTCTTCTTTTTCGTGGTATTATTTACTGTGGATTCTTGTTTCGTGTTGTTCATGTTTTGTTTACCTCATTTCGCTTGTGTTTTTCTGGGGCAAAGACCCAGCGCTGCTGGATCATATAGCTGATGATATACAGTGCAGCCATGACGATGGCATACAACAGGGTGCGCAGGAAATTGTCACCGTCACTGATATGGAAAATCCAATAAATTCCCTGCGTCAAAAGTACCTGAGCAAACATCTGAGGAATGGCCAGTGCGTAGTAGCGCAGGAGAGCCTTACCCGTGGAAATATTGGTTCGGAACACCAGATTCTTATTCAGGGAGAAATTCAGCAGTGAGGAGATGACACGGGCGCTGACACCGGCAATGGATGTCAAAACCATGCCCTGGAACATGTTGTGAAGCAGCCAGTCCAGCAGCGAAAAACTTCCGATATCTACCGCGGCACTGACCAGAGAACTTATGGTGTAGCGAAAGAAATGGGACAAAATAAGCTTATAGATTCGCCAGGAATCTCGAACAGCCCGAAAATGGGAACTCTTATTCTCCTCAATATAGACAGTGCGGATCTTGACTTCGTCAAATTCCATGCTGTTTTCCTTAATCGCAAGGAGCATGTTGGTTTCGTATTCAAAGCGGTCACCCTTGACGGAATTGAAAACTTCAACTGCATCTCTGGGTATGGCACGCAGACCGGTTTGAGTATCGGAAAGGGTCATGCCTACGAAAATCTTGAATACGGTAGATGTGGTGCGGTTACCGAATCGACTTCTGGCAGGGACATGCTCTAACGTAAAATCACGACAGCCCAAGGTGACATGACCGGTCTCCAGCATATGCAAAACGCAGGCCTTGGTGTCGTCTGGGTGATGTTGATTATCGCCGTCTACGGTGACAACGCCCGCGCCGTCGGGCCGGTTCTCTAAAAACCAAGTAAAAGCAGTCTTGAGTGCGGCACCTTTTCCACGGTTAACCTCATGGTGCAATAGGTGGATTTCAGGATGTGCTGCCGCAGCATCCATAAAATAATGCAAATTCTCCTGCTTGCTGCCATCATTGACCAGAATAATATCTGTAAATCCGGCATCGAGCAGTCCGTCAATCACTGCTACAAGCTTCTCATCCGGGTCCAGGGAGGGAAGCACGACGGAAATTTTTGATAAGTCTTTCATTAAAATGCCTCTTCTTTCTAATTCAATCTTCATGTATTGAATAGTTCATACTACTATACCATAGTTCTGCTGCCTTGAAAAGAGAATTAGAAAATTTTTAGGACCTTTTGTCTGCTTTTTTAGAAAAACAGGAGGATGTTCTTCCATAAAATAAAAAGGTTGCATCCCGGTACAAGATAGGATAAAATATAGGAAATTGTGAAAGGAGGGGGAGCTATGGAAAATGTTCCTGAAAGACAGACGCTGGAGCAGATTGCGGACTTATTTAAGGCATTTGGCGATGTTACCAGAGTGCATATTCTCTCCCTTTTGATAGAGCGAGAGTTATGTGTGGGAGACATTGCGGAGTCAGTGGAGCTGTCTCAAAGTGCAATTTCTCATCAGCTGCGGATCCTCAAGCAGATGCACCTCATTAAATACCGCCGGGAGGGAAAAAATATTCTCTATTCTCTGGCAGACGATCACGTCAGAACCATCCTGCGGATGGGCTTAGAGCATGTTTTGGAGTAATGAACAGGATACTTTAGGGCACGAACGGATTTTGTTCGTGCCTTTTTGTATGGTTGAGTTGCTGAGTTACTTCTCAACATGGGATTCGTACATTTTGTTTTGTATATTTCTAAAACTTGGCGAAAACATCATCTGCATTTGACCTTGCAGAAGAGAGCATGGATGTTGGTATGCGTGGAAATGCAAAGGGTGAAATTCTCGATATATCTCTGACAACGGCCTACCATACTGGAGATATTCATGTTGAGGCACCAGCTACCGTATTTACAGAAAACTATGAGGAGGATCCTATTACAGCAGGATGTGTAACAACTGACAATGCAGCGTATACAGAGTTCTGTTACGCTTGCGCCAGTGGGCTGTCCTGTCAAATTATAACATCTTTAGAGCGGAATGCAGCCCGGGCTGAACAGCTGGTGCATCAATGGGTGGACATGCTTTGACAGGAATGCCAAAGGATTGAATATAAAAACGGGAGCGTATCAGTGCGATACGCTCCAGTTTTAGCTTGCTATACATTATAATATATAGATACACGCTTACAGAACTTTGGACAGGAAATCTTTCAGTCTGGGATGTTTGGGATTCTCGAAAATTTCCTGAGGCGTGCCTTGCTCCAAAAGCTTTCCGTCTGCCATAAACAGAACACGGTTGCCCACTTCTCTTGCAAAGCCCATTTCGTGGGTAACCACAACCATGGTCATACCACCCTGTGCCAGTTCCTTCATGACCTCCAGAACTTCACCGACCATTTCGGGATCCAGAGCGGAAGTAGGTTCGTCAAACAGCATGACCTCAGGTTCCATCATCAGCGCACGAACAATGGCGATACGCTGCTTCTGACCACCGGAAAGCTGAATGGGGTAGGCGTTAGCTCGATCTTCCAGACCAACACGCTTCAGTAGAGCCAGTGCTTTGGATTCGGCCTCGGCTCTGGCCATGTTCTTAACCTTCATGGGTGCAAGAATCATATTTTCCATGATGGTCTTGTGGGGGAAAAGATTGAAGTGCTGAAACACCATCCCCATCTTCTGACGGAGGGAGTTGATGTTGACCTTCAAAGTCTTGCCATCCTCGGTAGTATACTTTTTCTTGGTGATGTCCACACCGTGGAAGATGATGGAACCAGCGTCCAGAGTTTCCAGCAGGTTAAGGCTTCTGAGCAGAGTGCTTTTGCCGGAACCGGAAGGACCGATGACTACCATGACATCGCCGCGGTTAATGTCGACGGAAACGTTATCCAAAGCGTGCAGTGTGCCTTTGTTATATGATTTATTAACGTTTTTGACTTGAATTACTTTATCGTTTGTCACCACGGCTCATCTTCCTTTCAAAGTGTTGGATAATTTTGGATGTGGGGAAAGTCAGACAGAAATAAAGACAGGCAGCCACAATCAGGGGCTCGCCCATGGAATAAGTAGATCCTTTGACGGCGTTGACGGCAGCCATAATGTCCTGGACACCAATCAGCCAGCAAATGGAGGACTCCTTAATAATAGTAACGAATTCGTTGGCGATGGCAGGCAAAATGTTTTTGATAGCCTGAGGCAGAATAATGCTCTTCATTGTCTGTGCCTGAGTCATGCCAAGGCTCCGGGCAGCTTCTGTTTGACCCTGATCGATGGACTGAATTCCGGACCGGATGATTTCGCTCAGGTATGCAGCGGAGTTCAGGGACAGCGCAATAACACCGGGGAGAAAACGCTCAAACCGAATCAGCCCAAACAGTTTGAAAGAGGGAAGGCTAACACCTGCCAGCGCGACATTGTAAATTAAGAACAGCTGGACGATCATAGGAGTAGCACGGAATACTTCCACATAGATGGAGGCCAGTGCTTTGAGCGGTGTAATTTTGCTCATTCGCAGCAGAGCCAATACAAGTGCCAAAATGAATCCGAGAAAAACTGTCAAGGCAGAAAGGGAAACGGTACAGACCACGCCCTCGAGAAACATGGGAAGATAATCATAACAGGCTTTAAAGCCTTCAAGTGTAATCAATGGAAATCTCCTTTCATGGAACTACCCCGGAAGCAGAGCCTCCGGGGGAAGTAGGTTATATAATGTTTATGCGGCGGGGGAAGTAGCGTCATCCAGCAGACCCTCGTGGATGTTGCCGGAAGCCAGCTCGTTTGCGTCAGCAATGAACTGAGCCAGAGAACCATCGTTCTGTGCGGACTTGATAGCCAGATTCACAGCGGCCAGCAGGGGAGCGTTGCCCTTGACAACACCAACAACATTGCCGGCAGCATCATAAGGAACATCAAGAACGATAGCCAGATCAGGATAGTTCTTTGCAAAAGATTCAGCAGGCAGGGTCTCAACAAAAGCACCGTCCAGCTTGCCGGAGAGAACTTCAGCGATAATGTCAGTCAGCTTGCCCAGTTCTACGATGTCAGAATCGGGTGCATGCTCATGAGCCAGCTTTGCCTGAATGGAGCCAATCTGAGCGCCGATCTGATATTCGGACTTGTTGGTATCTTCCAGAGTGGAGAACAGATCGGTCTTGTCCTTCGTGGTGACAAAAGATTGGCTTCCCATATAATAAATATCAGAGAAGCTCATAACCTTTTCTCGCTTGGGATCGGGGGAGTAGCCGGCCATACCGATGTCAGCCTTTTTGTTGCCAAGCTCTGCAATCGTGCCGTCAAAATCCATGGTAATCACTTCCAGTTCCAGGCCAAGGAAATCGGCAATGTAATGACCCATGGCGATATCGAAACCTGCCAGAGTGGGCTTGCCTGCTTCGTCCAGAGCATAGAACTCATAGGGAGCCATGTCGGGGCTGGTGACCATGGTCAGCTTACCGGCGGTGATGGTCTTAATCAGGGGCTTCAGTTCCTCAATGGTCATGGTGGAATAGTCGGTGTCATCGGTAGATTGTTTAGAACTACATCCTGCGAACATTCCGAGGATCATCATGGTGGCTAATGCCAGTGCAAATAATTTCTTCATAATTCTTTTCTCCTTCTAAAATGGTGTGTTTGATTTATGGCTGAATTATAACTCGTATATTATTCATCGTCAATTAGTATAAATTACAATATAGAAAGCGAAGAAACGGAAATCTGAGTCTAAATTAACAAAAATATTCAAATGAAAATAGAATAACCGAATATACAGCATGGAAATACTGTATAATCAGATAATATATTACATAAATATACATTCATACAAGAGAAATATCACACTGAAAAATGAGAATAGATGAATCCAAGTGTTTCAGAGAGAGTATACATTATACAATGCAGATCTATACGGAATTGCCCATGTGGTAACAATCATTTATAACGCATATAATCTAAATAAGAGTGGTTTGCTGATGACAGCAGGCGTGTTATCCGTGGGAAATGCGTTTTAGAAAGCACATTTGAACGCTGCAAAATACATATAAATGACAAAAATATATCATTTTCGTCACGTGTTCGTCTTTTGGCACAAAAAGAAGGGGGATTGACAATTGTTTTTATGTATAATAATGAAAAAGCAAAAAACATTTGACATCCTACGGCGGACAGGTTACAATAAGTTCAAATTTATTCGTGAAATCTATAGAGAAATAGATTAGAACCATGAGTAAATAAATGATTAAAGGAGGAAACACAATGAAAAAGTTTTTGGCAATGCTGCTGGCTTTGACAATGGTCCTTTCCATGGCTGCCTGCGGTGACAAGAACAAAGGCCCTGCAGGTGGTACTTCCACTGACGGCTCCACGGAAATTGCAGAAGGTGATTTCACCTATCGTGCATATTCTCAGGCACTGGCTACCAACTGGAATCCCCACAGCTGGGAATCCAACGCAGATCAGTCTGTTCTGAATTATCTGACTGCGCCTCTGTGCAGCATGTCCATCAAGGACGCTGAGGAAGGCGTTTATCAGTGGGTCTGGGTTGCAGCTACTTCTATCGAGGATGTCACTGCAGACCATCAGGATGATCTGACCAAGTATCCTGTTAATCTGCCTGATGGTCAGACTGTAGAAGATACCAAGTCTGGTTATGTTTTTGAGATTAAGCTGAATCCCGACATGAAGTGGGAGGATGGTACCCCCATCAATGCTGACAGCTATGTCTACTCCATGAAGGCTCTGCTGGATCCTGCAATGCGTAACTACCGTGCAAACACGTACTATGCAGGTGAGTCCGCTGTTGCTGGTGGTAGTGCCTACTACAACTCCGGTGCTCCTATTTACACTCCCATGGTTGCTCCTTATGAAGATAAGGGTGACTACTCCTATGATCTGGATGCTGGTATCAAGACCGGCTCTGTTTATATCAGTGTAACAACTGAAGACATGACTCTGTTCGGCGAGAGCCTGAGTGCTGCTAATGGCAAGTATGGCTTTGGCGTAGATGCTGAGATTAAGTCTCTGGCTGAAAGTGCCAATGCATACGGCTTTACCAAGGTTACATCTGAAAACCTGGAAACTGTTAAGACTGTTGTCAACGCCCTGCTGACTGCACTGGGTGTCACTGATCCTGCTGCACAGGCTAACTACCTGAAGGAAGCTCTGTTCGTCAACAACGGTGAGACCAGCGAGGTTGCTGAATATGAAGGCACCGTCGGCTGCTACAAGGTTGATGACTACACCATCCGCTATGTTACTGAGTCTCAGATCGACTATAACTACTTCCTGACTTCCTGCGTTAGCAGCTGGCTGGTTTACGAGGATCTGTACGAGGCTGGCAAGGACACCACCGGTGCTCTGGTCACTACCAATTATGGTACCTCTATGGATACTACTATGTCCTCTGGCCCCTACAAGCTGCAGTCTCTGCAGGACGGCAAGCAGATGGTTATGGTTCAGAACGAGAACTACTACGCATACAAGAAGACAGAATCTGGCTACCTGTATTCCATGACTGACTATGAGGTTGATGGTAAGAGCGTTCAGCAGTACCAGACCAACAAGATTGTCATCGATGTCATGGACGATGATGCTGCAAAGCAGGCATTCCTGAAGGGTCAGCTGACTGAGTGGATGCCGACCGCTGATGACCTGCCCAACTACGCTACTTCCGACCAGCTGTACAAGGCTGACGAGACCTTTACCATTTCTCTGTTCTTCAACAGCAATGTTGATGCTCTGAAGACCATGGATTCTTCCAAGGGCAACACCAACTCCGTAGTACTGTCTAACGACAACTTCCGTAAGGCAATGTCTCTGGCAATCGACCGTAACGACTTCGTCGGTGCAACCTCCGGCTGGAAGCCCTCTTACTCTCTGCTGAATAGCCTGTACTTCTACGACGTTTATAACGATCCCGAATCCTCTTACCGTAGGTCTGAACCTGCTATGAAGGCTATCTGCAATCTGTACGGCGTTGAGTACGGTGACGGAACACCCTACGCAACTTTGGAAGATGCTTACAAGTCCATCAATGGTTATAACCAGACTGAGGCTCGGGAGCTGATGAAGACCGCTTGTGACGAACTGGTTGCTGCTGGCCTGTACAAGGCTGGTGAGCCTATCAAGATTCGTGTTGCATGGGCAAAGGGTGCTCTGACCTCCGCTGATAACCAGCAGATTGCTCTGATTAGCAAGCATGTGAACCAGGCTATTGAAGGTTCCGGTTTCGGTAGTATCACACTGGAAGCTGTTGGTAATCTGGAAAACCGTTATGCTGATGTTCCCAATGGCGAGTACGCTATTGGCTACGGTGCATGGGGCGGCGCTGCATTCTACCCCTTCCGTAACCTGCAGGTTTACTGCGATCCTGATAAGACCAACAATGTTAATGAGCTTGGTTGCTGGGATCCCACTACTCAGACTCTGACCATCAAGGTTAACGGTGAGGATGTTACCAAGACATGGCAGGACTGGTCCAACTGCATGTTCGGTTCCGGCGACCTGGCTAACGAGTCCTTCGAGACCAAGCTTCAGATCCTGGCAACTCTGGAAGAGACCTTCCTGAGCTTCTTCTACCGTATTCCTCTTGCTTCTACAACCAACTGCACCATGCTGTCTTATCAGTGCAACAACTATACCGATAACTACAACATCATGTATGGTTTCGGCGGCATCGAGCTGATGAGCTTTAACTACAACGATGCTCAGTGGGCTGAATATGTCAGCAGCCAGGGTGGTACCCTGAACTACGAATAATTCGCAATCGGAATAGATTTGTAGTATGAATACCTGCCAGGGGGGGCACTTGCCCTTCCTGGCATTGGTTGGTATTTTGGGGAACCTACGTTTTGCTACTGTTTTTCGCTATGTACTGCGGAAAACACAATCCGTAGCGAAGAACAGAAGCACTTTATCCGTTCTCAACTGTCAAAGCACAATATCACAAGGAGATGACGCCATATGCGAATGACAAAGTATGTGTTGAAAAGAATTGTTCTGATGTTGTTTACATTATTCATCATCACTACAATTTGTTTCGTCCTGATTCGAATCCTGCCTCGCGAGCTTCCAACAGATAAGGTTCAGGCAGATGCAATTGCAGCTCGCTGGGACGCTTTGGGTTACAATGAACCATTGTTAACGCAATTTTATATTTATTTGAAGGGTATTTTCACCTCTTGGGACTGGGGTACCTCTTGGTACATTTCCTTCCGTAAGCCCGCATGGGATTTGCTGACTGGTCGTCTGCTTCCGACTGTGCTGGTTAACTTCTATTCTCTGATTCCCTCTATCGTCCTCGGTATTCTGCTGGGTATCTATGCTGCTGTTAAGAAAAACAAATGGCAGGACTCTGTGATTAGTACTGCTGTTATGATTTTTGTTTCTGTTCCCTCTTATGTTTACGCTTTTCTGGTGCAGTATTTCTTCTTCTTTAAACTTGGCTGGCTGCCTCTTCAGGTCTTTTCTCTTGCAGACGCAGGCGGTTCTTGGTTCTCTGGTAAGATGCTTTATTCTATGATTGCACCTGTCCTGGCTCTGTCCTTTGGTACTATTGCTGGTATGTGCCGTTTTACCCGTGCAGAGTTAACTGAAACCCTGACTTCTGATTACATGTTGCTGGCCAGAACCAAGGGCTTGACTCGTGGACAGGCTACTGCCCGTCATGCACTGAAGAATGCAATGGTGCCTATTCTGCCTATGATCATCTCTAGCTTTGTGGGCATCCTTGGCGGCTCCTTCATCATTGAGAAAATTTTTGGTATTCCCGGCGTAGGCCAGTTGTACATGCAGTCTATTACGCTGTTTGACTATGATGTATTTATGCTGGATTCCGTCTTCTATACATTTATCGGTCTGGTTGCCGGTATCCTCGTTGACTTGAGCTACGGCTTTATCGATCCTAGAATCAGAATGGGAGAGTAATGAATATGGCAGATAAAAACATGAAACTGAATCATATTGACAAATCCCGTTTTGAGTTTGTCAACCACGGTGAGCGTATCAGCGACAAAAAGTTTGAAGATAAGCCTGTTGGTTACTTCAAGGACGCTTGGATTCGCTTCCGGAAATCCAGAGCAGCTGTTATTGCAACGGTTATCATTGTACTGATCGTTCTTTACTCATTGTTGGCTCCTGTTCTGATTAGAAGCCATAGCTCTACATTTATGGTAAGCACTTATGCAAAGAAGCCTGGTCGTGTTGTATGGCTTCGCGATTTCGGAATCTGTGATGGCGGCGTCAAGAGAGATTTCTCTGAAAAGGGTCTTGTCAGAGCTGTTGCTGTCGGTATGGGTGCCGAAGATTGGGATGGCGAAGGCGTAACCTTCGCAGAAGGCATGGCAAGTAAATACCAGCCCATGCTTAATGTCGGTGAGGGCAGGGTGACTGTCGGTCCTGGCAAAAAGGAATCTACTGTTTACTCCGGCAAAATTGACAGTTATCTGGATGTTGGCTTTATGTACAAGTCCATCCGGCAGGATGAACTGGACCAGATTCGTGCTTGGGAGGCAGAAACCGGTCTGCATGTTCTGTATCCTCTTATCGAGGAAAACGAGTATAACATGGATCCCGCCGATGCGAACTACTGGTATAAGACCAAAAAAGGCACTCCTGTTTCTGTAAGCAGTAGTGGTAAGACCAAGACCATCTCCTACGGTGAGGATATGGTGCTGGAGGATAACTACAAGCGTGACGAAAACGGAGACGTTGTATATTACGAGTTCACTGGCGGCGGTACGCTGGAGACTGCTCAGTATAAGGTTCGCGTGCTTTACTATAACTACTACCAGTATCTGTACGGCTCTGAACCGAACTACATCATGGGTACGGATTCTCAGGGATATGACCTGGCTCTGCGTATTGCAGGTGGTATCAAGCTTTCTCTGATGGTTTCCATCTTTGTGTTCATCATCAACTTTGCAATTGGCTCTATCTACGGTGCAATCGAGGGTTACTACGGTGGTACCACAGATATTCTGATGGAACGTATTGCGGATATTTTGAATGGCGTTCCTTTTATTGTCGTTGCAACATTGTTCCAGATTCATCTGGCCAAGAAGGTTGGCGCAGTTCCCAGCCTGCTGTTTGCGTATGTGGTCACTGGCTGGATTGGTACCGCTTACCGAGTCCGCAGCCAGTTCTACCGTTTCAAGACGCAGGAATATGTTATGGCTGCTCGTACACTGGGCGCTCGTGATCGCCGTATCATTTGGAAGCATATCTTCCCCAACTCTTTGGGTACGATCATCACTTCTGCAGCCCTATCTATTCCTTCTACAATTATGACCGAGTCTATGCTGTCCTTCTTGGGTATCGTTAAGCTCGGTACTGCAGAATCTACATCTCTGGGTACATTACTGTCCGATGCAAGTGCAATCTGGACCAACTACCCCCATCTGATGTTGTATCCTGCACTGTTCATCAGCCTGCTGATGATCTGCTTCAATCTGTTTGGTAATGGTCTGCGCGATGCATTTAACCCTGCGCTGCGTGGTGTGGAGGAATAAAATATGGATAAGATTCTTGAAGTAAAGGACCTTAAAGTTTCCTTCCGTACCTCCGGCGGTACGGTCAAGGCGGTCCGCGATATTTCTTTTGACCTGGAGCGGGGCAAGACTATGGCCATCGTCGGTGAATCCGGCTCTGGTAAGTCTGTCACCTCTAAGGCTATTCTGGGTATTCTGGCCGGTAACTCCATTATTGAGGGCGGCGAGATTCTGTACGACGGCAAGGACTTGCTGAAGATCTCCGAGGATGATATGTACAAGCTGCGTGGAGACAAGATCTCCATGATCTTCCAGGACCCTCTGTCTTCTCTGAATCCAATTGTCAAGATTGGTAAGCAGATTACTGAGGCCATGCTGCTGAAGAACAAGGCCAGCCGTAAGGAGGCTAAGCTTGAGTTCAATAGTTTGCTGGCACTGCTGTTGAAGAATATCAGCGCAGCAACCGGCAATGCGGATCGTGCCAAGGAACTTTGCGGTTTCTTTGATAAGTTCTGCATCGAGGCTAATCGTCTGGAAAATAGCTATAACAACTCTGCAAATCTGGCAGAGTCTATGGACAGCGGCATTGAGGATTTCCTGTTCCGTTTGTCCAAGAAGCAGAAGATGGATGTCAAGGCTGCTCTTAACGGCTATGCAAAGGCACTTAAAAACATCAATGATCCTTTCTATACTGCAAATTTTGTAAATCAGATTTCTGCTGTTTCTGAAAAATTCTCCAAGCTGAGTGCTGAGTATAAAGCAGAAGAAACTGTCATTGTCACTGAAATTGAAGCTACAATGGCAGAGCTGAAGAAGATGCTTGCTGAATTGCAGGCACAGGTTCGCCCTGATTTCTTCCGCATTGGCTTCTACAGCCTGAAGAACCCCGACGAGAAGCTTTACGGCAGAGATGTTGCAGAGTTGAATGAGATGTGTCTCAAATATCTGGATGATAACTTCATGAAGGAGTTTATTGATCTGGAAATCAAGGGCGTTCAGTACTCTTTCAACGAAGCTCTCGCTAAGAAGAAGGCACTGATGCCTGCTCTGGCTGAGGCAAAGACCTTCTATCATGGTGAATTTGATAAGAAGTCTGCGCTGGCTTACGCAAAAACTCTCGCAGATCAGGTAGAAGCTTCTATCGATCGCCTGGAAATTGTGAAAGACAGCAATGCGTACACCTTCCGGAGTAGTCTGAATGACGCAATCAACAAGTATTTCTTCTATATGAAGAATAATCCCAAGGAAGAAGCACGCTTTGAAAAGCAGACTGCAAAGCGTGAAGCGCTCATTGCTCGCGGCAAGAATGTTGACTGGAAGGTTGTTCCCAAGGTTGTCCTTGACCTTGATGAACTGAAGGCCAATATCGAAAATACCGTTTCAGCTCTGGAAAGCCGCTATGCTGCTTACCTTGAGGCTGCTGATTGCATGGATTTCATGGAGCGCAGCATCGATATTATTGACTTCTTTAAAGAAAAAGCATCCAAGGCAGTTTATAAGGTCACGCGCGGTATGGCAAAGGAAAAGGCAATCAAGCTGATGGCAGAAGTCGGCATCACTGAGCCTCGTATGCGCTACAATCAGTATCCGTTTGAGTTCTCCGGTGGTATGCGTCAGCGTATTGTTATTGCAATCGCACTGTCTGCTGACCCTGAAATTTTGATTTGTGACGAGCCTACCACTGCACTGGATGTTACTATTCAGGCACAGATTCTGGAGTTGATTAACAGACTGAAGGTAGAAAGAAATCTGTCTGTTATCTTTATTACGCACGACCTGGGTGTTGTTGCAAACATGGCTGATGATATTGCTGTTATGTACGCCGGTAAGATTGTGGAATATGGTACTGTGGAGGATATTTTCTATGATCCTCGTCACCCCTACACATGGGCACTGCTGTCTTCCATGCCTGACCTGGATACAAAGGAAAAGCTGGATGCCATTCCCGGTACTCCTCCCAACATGATTTATCCCCCTGTTGGTGATGCTTTTGCAGCTCGAAACAAATATGCAATGGAAATTGATTTTGAGGAACAGCCTCCTATGTTTGAGGTCTCTGAAACGCATAAGGCTGCAACCTGGCTGCTGCATCCTGATGCACCTAAGGTTGAAGTCCCCAAGATCATCACTGATCGTATCGCAAGAATGAAGCAGAAGGCAGGAGGTGCTCAGAATGGCTAATGCAAATGATAAGGAAACGCTGCTGCGGGTTGAGCATCTGTGCCAGTATTTTGGACCTGTAAAAGCTGTTGACGATGTCAGCTTTGACATCAAGAAAGGCGAAGTTTTTGGCTTGGTTGGTGAGTCCGGCTGTGGTAAAACCACTACCGGCCGATCCATCATCAAGATATACGATATCACTTCCGGCAGCATTTATTTTAAGGGTCAGCGCATCTGCGCCGGCACCAAGGGCTATAAGGATGAAATCAAGGATTGCAAGGCTCAGATTAAGGAACTGGGAAGCTCTGATCCGGATAAGGTTAAGAAGCTGGAAGCAAAGATCGCCGAGCTGAAGTCCGAGATTCAGAAGGCAAAGTTTGACCACAAGTATTCTGACCGTGAGTACGCCAAAAAACGGGTCGAAGAGGTTAAGGCCGAATATGAGGCCAAGCTGGCAGCGGCCGCCAACAACCCTGAAGAGCTTGCTCGTTTGAAGAAGAATTATAAGGATGAACTGCGTATCGCTAGAAAAACAAAGCTGATTACTCAGATTCAGATGATCTTCCAGGATCCCATTGCATCCCTGAATCCCCGTATGACCGTTAAGGAAATTATTTCCGAAGGTCTGGTCATTAACGGCATTAAGGATAAGGATGTTATTGAGCAGAAGGTTTATGAGATTCTGGAACTGGTTGGTCTGGTGCGTGAGCACGCCGGACGTTATCCTCATGAATTCTCCGGCGGCCAGCGTCAGCGTATCGGTATCGCACGATCTGTCATTATGCGTCCCGACCTGCTGATTGCAGATGAACCTATTTCCGCACTGGACGTTTCCATTCAGGCGCAGGTTATCAACCTGCTGAATGAACTGCGTGAGACTCTGGATCTGACAATCCTGTTCATCGCACATGATCTGTCCGTCGTTAAGTACTTCTCTGATCGTATCGGTGTTATGTACTATGGTAAGATGGTTGAACTGGCAAGCTCCGACGAGCTGTTTGCCCATCCCATCCATCCCTACACCAAGAGCCTATTGTCTGCAATTCCTCTGCCTGACCCCCACGCTGAAAAGAATCGTCAGAGAATTGTGTATAATGCTCTGGCAGAACATGATTACAGTGTGGATAAGCCCTCTATGCGTGAGATTCTGCCTGGACACTTCGTTTACTGCAATGATGCAGAAGAGCGTAAGTACAAAGAGGAGCTGGGTCTGTGAATCAGCGAACCAAGATACAGCTGATTAAATACGGTTGTACTACAGTGGTCAGTCTGCTGATGACTTGGGCGACATTGTATTTGTATGGAATCGATAGCTTCTGGAGTAAAGGTTTGGTTGAAAAGTACCGAATTCTTTGCGATGCATTTACCGTACCGGGACTGTTGCTCGTAATGGCAGGACTGTTGATGGTTGTATCTAATAAGGGTGCCTTTGAGGGGCTTGGCTACGCGGTTAAGCATGCAGTGATGATGCTGATTCCTGGCGTTCACGAACAGGAGCGCTATTATGATTATGTTCAGCGAAAGCGTGCAAATAAGGCTCACGGTTTTGGGTTCTTGTTTGTGGTCGGCTTGATAGATTTGCTTTTTGCTGGTATTTTCATGGCTTTGTTTTATAGCCTGTATTCGTAATAAAGAAAAGGGTGTGCCTTATGGCACACCCTTTTTGCAGCTTAAATATATAAATATGAAAAATCCCCAATTCGGATGACCAGTCCAAATCGGGGATCTTTCATGAGAAAAGAGAGGTAAGAAAATGAAAAAGAAAGAGAAAAATCTAAAATTAACAGGGAGAACATCGCGTTCTGTCGTATCTTGCTATGTTATTATAACAGGTGAGTATTAAAAAGTAAGGGATAAGTTATTAAGCAATTATGAAGTTGCAAATAATTATTAAATATAAATCAGTTGTGAATTTTTTGTATCCTTTGGGATAGATGCCTTGACTTTTTCGCAAAATGGAGTATGATGTGGGTAATAGAAATTAGCACTCTAATAAAGAGAGTGCTAAAACCCAAAGGAGTGTGTTGATATGAACTTTAATCACTATACGCAAAAATCTCTGGAAGCGGTTCAGTCCGCACAGAATATTGCTCGAAGCTACAATCACCAGCAGATGGAACAGGTACACCTGCTGCTGGCTCTTTTGCAGCAGGACGGTGGATTGATTCCTCAATTGCTGCGGAAAATGGGTGTCACGGTAGAGAGCCTGAATGCGGCAGCAATGGAGCTGCTACGAAAGATTCCCAGTGTTACCGGGAGCAGAGAAGCAGACAAATTCTATATTACAGCAGATGTGGATGCTACGTTCAATGCTGCTGAAGATCAGGCAAAGAACATGAAGGATGAATTTGTTTCTGTCGAGCATCTGTTCCTTGCATTGCTGGATACGGCACAAGGCGACGTAGCAGAACTGTTTCGCAGCTATAACATCCACAAGGAGGACTGCCTGACGGCTTTGCAGAATGTTCGTGGTAATCAGCGGGTCACATCTGACAACCCTGAGGGAACCTATGATGCCCTGGAAAAATACGGCACGGATCTGGTCAAACGTGCCCGTGAACAGAAGCAAGATCCCGTTATCGGCCGTGATGAAGAAATCCGGAATGTAATTCGAATTTTGTCCCGAAAAACCAAGAACAACCCTGTTTTGATTGGTGAGCCCGGTGTTGGTAAGACTGCTATTGCAGAGGGGCTGGCGCAGCGAATTGTGAAGAAAGATGTGCCGAAATCCTTGCAGGATAAAACCATTTTCTCTCTGGATATGGGCGCATTGGTTGCAGGTGCAAAGTACCGTGGTGAGTTTGAGGAACGGTTGAAGGCTGTTCTTACTGAGGTTAAGCAGTCTGATGGGCGCATTATTCTTTTCATCGACGAGCTACACACCATTGTAGGTGCCGGCAAGACAGAAGGCAGCATGGATGCGGGAAACCTCTTGAAGCCTATGCTTGCTCGCGGCGAGCTACATTGCATCGGTGCAACGACGCTGGATGAGTATCGGCAGTATATTGAAAAGGATGCTGCATTGGAGCGCCGATTCCAGCCCGTTCTGGTCCAGGAGCCAACTGTTGAGGATACAATTGCAATCCTTCGTGGCCTGAAGGAACGGTATGAGGTGTTTCATGGAGTCAAAATCGCCGACCCGGCTATTATTGCTGCTGCGACTTTGTCTCACCGGTATATTACCGACCGTTTTCTGCCGGATAAGGCAATCGATCTGGTAGACGAAGCATGTGCACAGATTCGTACGGAAATGGATTCCATGCCTACCGAACTGGATGGTGTGTCCCGCAAAATTATCCAGATGGAAATTGAGGAGGCAGCTCTTAAAAAGGAAGAGGATGCTCTTTCAAAGGGTAGACTTGCTGAATTGCAAAAGGAACTTGCTGAGGAACGTGACAAATTCAATGCCATGAAAGCCCAGTGGGAAAACGAGAAGAATGCCATTGAGCGTGTCCAACAGCTGCGTGAGCAGATTGAGGATTTGAACCGACAAATTGAGGCTGCTGAACAGCAGTATGATCTGGAAAAGGCGGCAGAACTGAAATATGGCAGACTTCCGGAAGCACAGCGTCAGCTTGCGGAAGAAGAACAGAAGGCACAGACGGTTCGCGAGAGCAACATTCTGCGTGACCGTGTGACGGAGGAGGAGATTGCCCGGATTGTGGAACGGTGGACCGGTATTCCTGTTTCCCGACTTGTACAGGGAGAACGTGAAAAGCTTCTGACACTGGATGAAACCCTCCATAAACGAGTTATTGGTCAGGATGAAGCAGTTCAGGCTGTTACCGAAGCCATTCAGCGCAGCCGTGCGGGCATTCAGGACCCCAATCGTCCTATTGGTTCGTTCCTGTTCCTTGGTCCTACGGGTGTGGGTAAAACGGAGCTGGCAAAGACTTTGGCTCAGGCACTGTTTGACGATGAAAACAATCTGGTGCGAATCGACATGTCCGAATATATGGAGAAATACTCTGTCTCTCGACTGATCGGAGCGCCTCCCGGATACGTGGGCTACGAGGAGGGTGGTCAGCTGACCGAGGCAGTCCGCCGGAAGCCATATTCCGTAGTGTTGTTCGATGAGGTGGAAAAAGCTCATCCTGATGTGTTTAATGTGCTGCTTCAGGTGTTGGATGACGGACGTATCACGGATTCTCAGGGCAGAACTGTGGATTTCAAGAATACCATCATTATTCTAACCTCTAATTTAGGCTCTGAGTTCCTGCTTTCCGGAATCAAAGAGGATGGCTCCATTGATGAAGATGCAAAGAATCAGGTGCAGACGCTGCTGCGGCGTTCCTTCCGTCCGGAGTTTTTGAATCGTTTGGATGAGATTGTGTTCTATAAGCCGCTGACAAAGGAAAATGTCACAGGTATTATTGATCTGCAAATTGCAAAGCTGAATGAGCGACTGGCTCAGCAGCAAATTCACTGCGAGCTGACGGAAGCTGCAAAATCTGCTATTGTGGATGCAGCATATGACCCGCAGTATGGCGCTCGTCCTCTGCGCCGATATGTGCAGCATACAGTGGAAACTATGCTTAGCAAAAAGCTGCTGCGTGGTGAAATTCTGCCTGGTCAGACCATCACAGTGGACGTTGTAAACGGAGAATTGACAATGAAGTAAAAAATGGGCACCCCGATGGGTGCCCATTTTTTATTGTGCCCAGACGGGGAGTGCCTGGTAGGTCCTGATTTCGTTTTTCCATGGAAAGGTGATCTGACAGGAGAAAAGCATGGGAGCGGTAGCTTCATCCCGGGAACCATATTTGTGATCGCCTACCAGTGGGAATCCGCGGCTGGAAAACTGAACTCGAATCTGGTGACTTCTTCCGGTGTGGAGCCGAATTCGTACCAGACTTGTCTCGTCTGCAGATAGTCTGGTAAATTCCAGACGTGCCTTTTTTACACCGCCTCGTATTCTTTTAACTACAAAAACCTTGTTTTTTCTGGAATCCTTCCACAGAAGATCCTCCCAGTCGCCGCTTTCGGGAGGCGTGCCATGAACCATGGCTACATATTCCTTAACCATGGAGCCTTCCTGAACGGATTTTGACAAAGCTGCGGCAGCCTGTTTGGTTCTGGCATAAACCATTACGCCGCTTACGTTCAGATCCAGGCGATGAATAGGGAAAATATCTCCTCCCAGTAATTCCTTCAGGGCGTTTGGTACACCGTTTTCTGAGTCCATGCCCACCGGCTTAATGCACACCACAAGATCGTGGTCAGAATACAAAACTTCCATGGAATAACCTCCAATTCTGATGCTGTCAGTATACCATAGAAACGGAGAATGTCCAGCGGATTCTTATGCAGAGACAATCCGTTGCGCTTGCAACTCCACAAAATCTGTGTATAATATATACAGAAAGACAGGAGGCGTATATATGACTACTCAAGAGTATCAGCGGAAGAAGCCGCTGACCATTTTTTTCAGCTATTTTAAGAACCATAAAAAGCTGTTTGCTATCGATATGCTGTGTGCCGTTCTCATTGCAGCTATTGATCTGGTGTTCCCACTGGTGACAAGAAGTGCTTTGTACGACATGCTTCCCGGGCAGATGTACAGAACCTTTTTTACTGTCATGGCAATTCTCGCAGTGTTCTACGTGCTGCGTTCATTCTTGCATTATATTGTTTGCTACTACGGACACACTTTTGGCATCCGGGTAGAGGCGGATATTCGTGCAGACCTGTTTCGTCATATGCAGGAAATGAGCTATGACTTTTATGATTCCAACCGTACCGGTCAGCTTATGAGCCGACTGACTACAGACCTGTTTGAGATTACAGAGCTTGCTCACCACGGTCCAGAGGATCTGTTGACATCTGTTTTAACTATTCTTGGCGCTCTGATTGTTATGGGTACAATTCAGTGGCGGCTGGCTCTGATTTTGGCGGTGATGATTCCTATTTTTGTGGTGGTTGTTTTTGCCATGCGCAAGCGCATGTCTGAGGCATCCAAGGAAGTCAAAAAGAAAACGGGTCATATCAACACTGAAATTGAATCCAGCCTTTCCGGCATTCGCACAGCGAAGGCGTTTGCCAGTGAATCGGTGGAAGCAGCCAGATTCGGTGCTGCCAATGAGATCTATAAGAGCTCCAAACGGAATTTCCACAAGGCTATGGGCCGATTCAGCAGTTCTCTGGAATTTTTCCTTACAAGCCTGAATGTGGTAGTCATTGGAGTCGGTGGCTATTACATCATGAAGGGACAGATGGATTATCGGGATCTTCTGACATTTGCTCTGTATATTTCTTCCTTTGTCAGTCCTATGCGGAAAATTTCCAATTTCTCAGAGCTGTTTGCTAACGGATTTGCTGGCCTGAATCGATTTGTGGAAATCATGCGTACAGAACCTACCGTGCAGGATAAGGAAAATGCAGAGGTTCTGACGGATGTAAAGGGAAGCATCGAGGTTCAGAATGTGTCCTTTGCTTATGATGGAGATCTGGCTGTTCTTCACAATGTCAGTCTGGAGGTCAAGCCCGGTGAGACGATTGCGATTGTCGGCCCCTCCGGTGGCGGCAAGAGTACACTGTGTCAGCTGATTCCACGGTTTTATGATGTCACCAGCGGTGCAATCCGCATCGATGGCAAGGACGTCCGGGACGTGACACAGAAATCCATCCACGAGAATATTGGCATTGTTCAGCAGGACGTGTTCCTGTTTGCGGATACCATTTTTGAAAATATCCGTTACGGAAAGCAAAACGCAACCATGGAAGAGGTTGTGGAAGCAGCCAAACGGGCTGAGATTTACGATGATATCATGGCGATGCCGGAAGGCTTCAACACCTATGTGGGTGAACGTGGCACGCTGCTCTCCGGTGGACAGAAGCAAAGGGTGGCAATTGCCCGGATTTTCCTGAAGAATCCTCCTATTCTGATTTTGGATGAGGCAACTTCTGCACTGGACTCTGTGACAGAAGCGAAAATCCAGAGAGCATTTGACAATCTGGCAATGGGGCGCACAACCCTAATTATTGCCCACCGTTTGTCTACCATTCGTTCTGCAAATCGCATTATCTCGATTTCGGACGGTGTGATTACGGAAAGCGGCAGCCATGCAGAACTGCTCGCAAAGGGCGGCATCTACGCAAGCCTGTATAATACCCAGAATGCGCAGGCAATGGAATTTTTGCAGTGACTTTCTCTAAGAAACTTTTTCGGGGAAATTTAGTTGTATGCACGAATAAAAAGATTGTATAATCCTGCTTGCTGTGGTACACTAAATCAAACAGAGATAGGGAAGTGGTGCAATGAACGCAACATATTATTTTGACTTTGGATTGTTTAATGTACTTGAAGGTTTGTTATATGGATTTAACGGATTTGCCGGAATGATGCTGTCTATAGCCTGCTATGTACTGTGGTCGTTGGGTATTTACACCATCGCAAAGCGCAGAGGAATCCGAAAAGCCTGGCTGGCTTGGGTTCCGGTCCTTCGGATCTGGCAGCTCGGCTGCATTTCTGACCAGTATCAATATGTAGTGCGTGGTAAAGTCAAGTCCAAGCGCAAGAGTCTTGTGATTCTTTCGGTCTTACAGTTCCTGCTGATTTGCTGCGTTGTGATTTCTGCGCTGGTTGCCTTTGTCAATCTCATTGGTGGAATCATGTATAAACATGATGTGCTGTACAATTGTATGGTGGGCGCCATTCAGAGCCTGGCGGGAGTCATCATTGCCTTGATGGTTATATCAATTGCTCAGGCTGTGATTCGCTTCATGGCTTTGTATGATCTGTATGCATCCTGCTGTCCGCAATACGATGTTCTGTTCTTGCTTCTGAGTATCTTCTTTAAACCAACAACTGCATTTTTCATCTTCTTCAACCGAAACAAAGATGAGGGGATGCCTCCCAGACGGGATGAGCCTGCTTACCATCGAACGGTTGAGGAGCCTTGGGACAATTGATAATCAGAAAATCCCCCGACCGATGGCCGGGGGATTTTTGCTTATATTTAGGAATGGACACCGAACAAGGGCCTTGCCACTCGCTTATACAGCAGCATGGTCAACAGGGATACCACGATTCCTTTAAGCAGGTTCAATGGGGCAACACACATTAATACAAAGGTGGAAACGCTGTTAATGCTTTTGTGAATTGCGGAACCCATTCCAATAATGGAATCCAAAGGCATGCCATAGAGCTGAGCGAACTTTGGAAGAAGATAGACTGCGTTGAATGCACTGCCAAAAACAGTCATACAAAGTGTTCCAATCAAAAGGCCGAAAATGGCACTTTTCTTGCTTTTGTGCACATGATAGATAATTGTGGCGGGCAGTACCAGACTGCATCCCACAACAAAGTTGGCGAAATCTCCCACAAAAGCGGTGGTAGTGCCCTTGATGAGCAACTTCAAAAGAATTTTAATTCCTTCGCAGGCGACGGTGGCGGAGGGGCCGAGGAAGAAGCCACACAGCAAAACCGGAAGCTCAGAGAAGTCGAGTTTGTAGAATTCCGGGGCCATGAATACCAACGGAAAGTCAAAAATGTGCAGTACGGTAGCGATGGCGGCACAGATGCCAATGATCGATACCCGACGAGCTGGGGAGACCTTTTGCATACCGGGGAGAAACCGCTCTGCGATACGGGCGATAATGGCTATTGCAGCCAGAATGGCTACACAAACCGCTACAAAGGACAGATTTTCTTTCAGCTGGGGGAATAGACTGCTCATTAGTAACACCTCTAAAGTAAAAAAAATCGCCGCTGAGAATAAACTCAGGGCGTAAAGGTAGACAGCAAAATGCTGTAAGTTCTTCTTCCATCCAGACTATACTGTCGGTATCGGAGTTTCACCGATTCAACGCTTATGCGCTCGCGGACTTTACCGCCGGTGGGGAATTGCGCCCCGCCCTGAAGAACCTTATGAACTTGACTACAACATACCATGGCATAGCATGGTTGTCAAGTTGTTTTTGATATGTTAGAATTTACGTGTCAGGATTGGTGGGACTTGTTGGCTCCGAGGCTGGGGTAGTGGTTTCGGTATGCTTAAAGCCTCGTACTTGTCCGTTAGCGGCTGTATCGGTAATGTCGCCGCCGATAATTTTATTTTTGTACACCAGAAGGGTTGCGTAGACAGGTTCAGTAGAACCGGGATAATTGTTTACTTTGTAGACATAGCGCATGACGTTTTTGCCTGCGTATTGAGTTAGATCGTAACCCTGGTTTATCTGAAGCTGGTTATATCGTGTAAAAACTTCGTCGGGCTTTTCGGGAACTCGTACCTGACTGGATTCTGTGGGGGAAGTGGCGACCTCCCAGCCTTGATCTGTCAGGAATTTCACTCTTGCGTCATTGCTGGTGACTGCCGGGGCGGCGGTGGATGCAGCATTGCCTTTACCACCCAGCAGCATAATCAGTCCCAGAATAACCACGACCACTGCTCCCAAAATGAGCAATATTTTTTTGAGATCGACCTTTGCGGTCATTACCATCATAGTAATCCCTCCAATTTCCGGATTTGTGTTATCAGTCTATGCGAAATAGGAGCGGATAGAACGGAGGAACTATGGAACGATTGGACAAATTTTTATGTGACAGCGGTGCGGGTACCAGGAGTCAGGTCAAGGTGCTGCTGAAAGCCGGCAGAGTCACTGTAGATGGAAAGCCGGAACGGGATAACGGCCGAAAAATAGATCCTGCCACACAAACAGTGGCGCTGGATGGGGAAGTGCTGGGAGGCAAGCGTCGGGTGGTTGTGATGCTCAATAAGCCTGCGGGCTTTGTAACGGCAACGGAGGATGCGATGGATCGAACTGTAATGGAATTGCTTCCTGTATCATTCCGAACCATGGATCTAAAGCCGGTGGGCAGACTGGATAAGGCAACGGAGGGACTCCTGCTGTTTACCAATGATGGAGATTTGCTTCACCGCCTGATTTCTCCCAAAAAAGAAGTACCCAAGGTCTACTACGCCAAGCATGAAGGAGAAGCCGGGGAGGAAGATGTTGCAGCTTTTGCTGCCGGACTGACCCTGCGGGACGGAACCCGGTGCCTTCCGGCGGTTCTGACACCCCTTGGCCCCGGAGAAAGTCTGGTGACCGTTTGCGAGGGTAAGTATCATCAGGTTCGCCGGATGATGGCTTCTCGAAATATGACAGTGCTCTATCTGGAGCGGAGAGAGGAAGGTAAGCTTTCGCTGGGAGAACTGCCCAGAGGACAGGTGAGAGAGCTATCGGAGGAGGAAATCGACACTCTGGATTGTTGAGGATGCACAAGAGGCATTGAGATCAGTTCCGGGCAACCGACGCACAATAGCGTAAAAATCGATGATCGTTGTGATTATCCCTAAAATTCTGTATAGATTTTGCAATAAAATGCCATAAGGTACTTGCAATGTGCGCAAAAACTATGTATAATAGCATTACTGTTTTGTGGATTACGCATTTATGCAACATACTTAAGGAGGTCTGGAAAATGTCTAATAGTGTTTTTCAGAGTGTGATTGTTCAGTTGAAAGACGTAACCGACCGTGTTTTTGGCGTTATTGACACGGAAGGATGTGTTGTATCCTGCACGGATATGTCCTTGCTGGGTGAAAGATGGGCTGATGCTGCTCTGAAGGTGGGCAACTCTTCTGAAAATGTGGTCAGCTTTGGTCAAAAGAGCTTTAAGGCTATTGTCGGCAGCTCAAATTACTTTGAATATGCAGTGTTCTGCAACGGCTGTGATGACGTGGCCAGAAGCTTTTGCGTTCTTGCCTATATCGCTCTGAATGATGCTAAGACGTTTTATGAAGAAAAGCATGACCGGGGTACATTTATTAAGAATATCATCATGGATAATATTCTTCCCGGCGATATTTACATCCGTGCAAAAGAACTCCATTTTGCAACCGATGCTCCTCGAGCTGTGTTCCTGATCCGGCAACTGGGTCATGGGGATGTGGCTACCGTAGATGCGCTGTCCAGTATGTTTACTGATAAGATGCAGGATTTCGTGCTCAGCATTAACGAGACTGACGTTGCTGTGGTCAAGCAGATCAGTGGCACAACTACCTATGATGAGCTGGAGAAGCTGGCAGCTGATATGGAGGAAAAGCTGAAAACCGAGTTGGGCGTTAAGACGACCATTGGTATTGGCACAGTTGCCGATCACCTGCGTGAACTGGCAGATTCCTACAAGGAAGCACAGACGGCTATTGATGTGGGTAAGGTGTTTGATACAGATAAAAGCATCATCAACTATGAAAGACTGGGCATTGGCCGCCTGATTTATCAGTTGCCTACCACACTGTGCGAGATCTTCCTCAGCGAAGTGTTCAAGAAGAATTCTATTGATTCTCTGGATCAGGAGACACTGTTCACGATTAATAAGTTCTTTGAGAACAACCTGAACGTTTCTGAGACCTCCCGAAAGCTGTTCGTACACCGTAATACACTGGTGTACCGTCTGGAGAAAATTAAGAAGCTCACAGGGTTGGATCTGCGTCAATTTGATCACGCAATCGTGTTTAAGGTAGCTCTGATGGTGCGTAAGTACCTGTCCTCCAGAGAAACTCGCTAATTGCACATTAAAAGGAGCTGCATCTTTGATGCGGCTCCTTTTTGGGACTAACTTCGTTTGTGAAAAAAGTGTAAACTTCCGGTGGATATCTCTTTATTTCCCAAATAAGATTGACTTTGAATTTACAATGTGTTACAATTTGGTTACACTATGACTGGAGATAGGTATCTATGATTGAATTTACCGATGTTATAAAAGCCTACTCGAAGAACACTACTGCCCTTAATGGCGTGAGTATGCAAATCGAGGATGGCGATTTTTGTTTTCTGGTGGGACCTTCCGGTTCCGGCAAGTCCACCATCATTAAGTTAATTACCGGTGAGCTAAAGCCCACATCCGGTGCTGTTCATGTAAATGGCTATTCTTTGGAGCGGATTCGCAAGCGTGAAATTCCTTATCTGCGCCGAACTGTCGGTGTCGTGTTTCAGGATTTTCGTTTGATTGCGAACATGACGGTCTATGAGAATGTGGCGTTTGCCATGCGTGTTGTCGGCGCGAAGGAGCGGGAAATCAGAGATCGTGTTCCTTACGTTCTGGAACTGGTTGGACTTGACTCTAAGAGCCACCGTCACCCCGGCGAGCTGTCCGGCGGTGAGCAACAGAGACTGGCTATTGCAAGAGCGCTGGTCAATAATCCTTCAACGATTATTGCCGATGAGCCTACTGGCAATCTGGACCCGGCCCGTTCGCTGGAAATCATGAGCCTGCTGGAGGAAATTAACAACCTGGGCACCACAGTGCTTGTTGTGACCCATGCGCAGGATCTGGTGGAACGATTTAACAAACGGGTAATTGTCATCGATGACGGTGTGGTTATCAGTGATGGAATGGATGGGTATTACAAATATGAAGATCAATAATATAGGTTATTTGCTGAAAGAGGGTATTCGTGGTATTTTTCTCCACGGGTTCATGTCCTTTGCTGCTGTGTGTGTCACGGTGGCATGTCTTTTGATTGTGGGCAGCTTCTCTATTCTGATGTATAACGTCAACATCATGGTAGAGGATCTGAATAAGACCAATGAAACAATGGTCTATATTGATAGTGAGTTGTCTGAGGCCGAAGCAAAAAGCATCGGTACTAAAATAAATATGATGGATAATGTGCTCAAGGCAACCTTTGTTTCCCGAGAGCAGGCGCTGGGCGACTTTGTTTCAGATCATCAGAACGATGAGGCTTTTAGTGGCGTGGATGCGAATGACCTGCGTCATCGCTTTGTGGTGACTCTGGAAGATAACACAAAGATTGTTGATACCATGAATCAGATTGAACAGATTCCCGGCGTTGCTAAGGTTAAAGCAGAATATGAACTTGCCGAAGGCTTTTCCACGATGCAGCGAATTTTACACATCGCTTCAGTTGCAATCATTTCTGTGCTGCTTGTGGTATCGCTGCTTATTATTTCCAACACGGTTAAGCTGGCAATGTATGATCGCCGAGATGAGATTGCCATCATGAAGATGGTGGGCGCTACAAACGGTTTTATTCGACTTCCTTTTGTGGTAGAAGGATTTTCTTTAGGTATGCTGGGTGCTGTTCTGGCCTTTGGTATGGAGTGGCTTATGTACGATGCGCTGGTCATCAAAATAAATAGTGTTGACTCCCTCAGACTGCTGACATTTGTTCCTTTTAATCAGCTGTTATGGCCGATGGTTGCAGTATTCGTGAGCGCAGGTCTGTTTGTCGGTATTGTAGGTAGCTGGACTTCTATTCGGAAGTTTATGGATGTTTGATAATATTTGAATTATGGAGAACGCTATGAAAAAACAGAACAAAATTGTTTCGATTTTGGCGGGTGTTATGGCAGCTGTGATGCTGCTGAGCTTGTTGCTCAGTCTGTTTCCCACAAGAGCCAATGCTGCATCTTCCAGTGAAATCAGGAATCAGATCAATGATTTGAAATCCCAGCATGCTGAAATGAAAAAAGAGAGCAATGCAATCAGCAGTCAGTATAAAGCCAACGAAAATGAGATCCAGAATCTGGTCAGCCAGAAAAATGTTATGGATCAGGAAGTCGCCAACCTGTATGGACAGATTGACAACATCAACCAGCAGCTATCTGCTTACGCGCTGCTGATTGCGGACAAGCAGGATGAGTTGGATGATGCAACGGCTCGTCTGGATGAGCTGAATGAGAAAAACAAGGAACGCATTCGTGCGATGGAAGAGGATGGAAATCTGTCCTACTGGTCTGTTCTCTTTAAGGCACACAGTTTTTCTGACCTGCTGGATCGTCTGAACATGATTGAGGAAATCGCTGCTTCTGACAAGCGCAGATTGGATGAAATGAGAACAGCTGCTGAAAAGGTCGAAGCTGCCCGGAAGGCTTTGGAGACTGAAAAGGCTGAGTTGGAAGCTACTAAGGTAGAACTGGACCAGACTCAGGCAGATCTGGAAAAGAAGCAGAAGGAAGCCGAAAAGATTCTGAACGAGTTGATTGCAAAGGGTGCTGAGTTTGAGCAGCTTTTGGCTGAATCTCGTAAAAAGACGGATGAGATTCTGCAGGATATAGCTAAGAAGGAAAAGGAATATGATAAGGCCAAGCATGAGGAATGGCTGGCGACCTATGTTCCTCCCACGACCACACAGCCACCCAAGAAGCCTGATGGCTCCGGCGGCAACAGCGGCAATGGTGGACACGGTGGTTCCGGCGGCGGTTCCAGCAGTGGAGAATCTTCTCAGAGACCTGCCACTTCCGGTTGGGTTAGTCCTCTGAGCTCTTATAAGATTTCCAGCCCCTTCGGTCCCAGAAAGCATCCAATCCTGGGTACGGTTCGGAATCACAACGGCGTTGATATGGCTGCTCCTGCCGGAACACCTATCTATGCTGCTCATAGTGGTAAGGTCACAGTTGCTACATTTAATAATTCCTGCGGTAACTATGTTTCCATTAATCACGGCGACGGATATGCTGCTGTGTACATGCATATGACTCGTTATGTTGTTTCTCCAGGTACTTATGTCAATGCAGGTCAGTTAATTGGCTATGTCGGTTCCACCGGCCTTGCTACCGGTCCTCATCTGCACTTCGGCGTGTCCTATAACGGAGCTTACATTAACCCTATGCAGTTTATTTAAACACAGATAAATCTATTCCCACAGCCCCTGAGAGGGCTGTGGGACACATTTCTATCGAGGTATATTTATGAAAAAGGTGAGCACTGTCCTTTCGTATTTTCTGGTGGCGATTCTTGCCAGCTTTATTACCATGATGTCAAGCGAAGAGAAACCTGATTCAAAACTTGATGCACTGGAACAACTGATTTCGGATCGTTTCATCGGCGAAGTAGATCAGACAGCCATTGAGGATGCTGCCGCAGAGGCAATGGTAGCAGCATTGGGAGACCGCTGGAGCTATTATATTCCTGCGGATGAATACGCATCATATCTGGAACGAATGAACAATGCTTATGTTGGCATAGGCGTCACCATTTCTGCAACTAAAGACAGCAAAGGCTATGAGGTCACAAAAGTCACCAAGGATGGTCCGGCTGAGGAAGCAGGCGTGATTGCCGGTGATATTATTGTTGCCTTGGAGGGTCAGAATTGTGCAGGCATGGAGATTGAGGCATGTCAGGGGCTTGTTCGAGGCGAGGAAGGCACACAGCTGAATCTGACAGTATTGCGGGGAGAAGAGGAGATTCCTCTGACCGTGACACGGAAACATATTGAGACACCTGTTGCGGAGCATCAACTTTTGGAAAATGGCATCGGCTTGATTCGCATCTATAATTTCGATTCCAGATGCGCAGATGAGACCATTTCTGCCATTGAGGAACTACAGAAACAAGGAGCTACCTCTTTAATTTTTGATGTGAGATTTAATCCCGGCGGTTACAAGCATGAGCTTGTGAAGGTACTGGATTACCTGCTGCCTGAAGGCCCGCTGTTCCGCAGTGAGGACTACACAGGAAAAGTTGTTGTGGATGAATCTGATGCAAACTGCCT
>RCNI01000425.1_pt1 | contig 35657 bp, 30 predicted proteins | sample 2041151 | NCBI WGS metagenome assembly RCNI01 (sample SAMN09708214, study PRJNA481090) | feces metagenome | isolation source: feces | place: Antarctica: Albino Rookery
TTTTTGTTGCTTTTTTACATAAAAAATTGTATAATTTAAATATGAAAAAAGAAGAAATAATAAAAAATATAAAAGATAAAGAAGATAAAATACTTGTTTCTAAAGTGTTAGAATGTGCAGAAAAATCATATATGAAAGATATAATTAACTATACTAATTTTTTAGATCCAAGACAACTTAATTTATGTGAAGAAATATTACAAAAAGAAAAAATAAAATATATAAAAGTAAATCCATATGAAGATGCAGATAAATGTATATTGTTATTTTTACCAACATATTTAAAGTATGATATGGTAGATTTAAATGATATATATGGAGCTATTAAGATATCTTTAAAATCAACTCAAATTCTAAAACACAAGGATTATATGGGGGCTATATATAATCTAGGCATATCTAATGAAAATATAGGAGATATAGTTGTACTTGAAAATAAAGCATATATTTTTTGTACATTAAAAGTATTAGATTTCTTTTTGTTTAATATAACTAAAGTAGGAAGATTTGAAGTTAAAGTAGAAAAAGAAGATGTAAATTCTCTAGTAAATTTAGAAAAGAAATATGAAATTAAAAATATAACTGTTAAATCACCAAGAATAGATTTAGTTGTTTCAGAACTTGCTAATATAAGTAGAAATAAAATAACTGAAAAAATAAATTTAGGAGAAGTTGTTTTAAATTATAAAGAGGAATATTTTAAAAGTACAAATATAAAAGAAGGAGATATTTTAGCTGTTAGAAAAGTAGGAAAATTTAAAATAAATAAGTTTATTGGATATACAAGAAAAAATAATTTACAAATAGAAGTAAAAAAATATATAGATTAGTAATTGTGTTGACATAAATTTAAACAAGTGATATAATTATCTCAGTGAATAATAAGAAATCCTAAGAATAATTTTTAAGGAGTGGTTTATATGAAAAAATATAATATGGTTTTTTTATTAAAAAAAATGGATGAAGACTCTGAATTGGAAGTGCTAGATAAATTGTTAGATAGTATAAATGCGGATGTATTTAATTATGTAGCAAATGGAACTTTATCTTTTAAGGTAAATATATTTGGAAAAGAAGATGGAAGAATTCAAATGAAAAAGCATATTATTATTAGAAATGAAATTTTTGCTTATTCTATAACTTTAGACCCAATGGATTATGTTACAAAGCCGTCTAGATTTAATATGAAAAGATTTAAAAAGAAAGTACAAAAACTAACTAATAGAATTAGTAATGAAATAGATTGTAAATCTGTATTTCTAGAAGATGATTTGTCTAAATTAAGTTCAAGTGAAATATTATTTTTAGCAGATTATGAAGTTTAAAATGATGAAATGTATATTTAAAGTTTAAAAAAGTAATTGCAAGAGGCAATTACTTTTTTTGTCGTATTTTTGCTAACGATTATTAGCTTTTTTCCTTACTTTGTATTGATATTATTTTTCTTTTAGTGTATAATTAGGGTGTATATATAGGTAGGAAATAGTAGTAATAATTTGTGGAACCTAGAGGTAAGTTTTAGAAATTATTATTACGCCTACCTATAACAAGGGAGGAATTATTATGTTTAAAAAATTTGAAACACTATTTGCGGGAAGAAAACTAGTTATTGAAACTGGAAAAATGGCTGGACTTGCAAATGGTTCATGTTTAGTTAGATATGGTGAAACAGCTGTACTTGTTAATGTAACTATGTCTAAAAATCCAAGAGAAGGAATTGACTTTTTACCTTTATCTGTAGATTACGAAGAAAAATTATATGCAGTAGGTAAAATACCAGGAAGTTTCTTAAAAAGAGAAGGAAAGCCTTCTGAAAAAGCTGTATTAATTTCTAGGGTTATAGATAGACCAATTAGACCTATGTTTCCAAAAGATTATAGAAATGATACTGCAATAAATGCAATGGCTATATCTGTTGAACCAGATGTTTTACCAGAAATACCAGCAACAATAGGGGCAGCTTTAGCACTTTGTATTTCTGATATTCCATACGATGTTCCACTTGGAAGTTGTAAAGTTGGTTTAGTAGATGGAGAAATTGTTTTAAATCCTAATTTAGAACAAAGAGCAAAATCTAAACTTGATTTAACTGTTTCAGGAACAGAAACTAAAGTTTGTATGATTGAAGCAGGTGCAGATGAAGTTCCAGAAGCTAAAATGCTTGAAGCTATAAAAGAAGCTCATAAAGAAATTATAAATTTAGTTAAATTTATGAAAGAAATTATTGCTGAAATTGGTAAACCAAAAGCTGCATACAAATCTTTTGCTGTACCACAAGATATAGTAAATGAAGTTGTAAATATGGCTTATGATAAATTAAAAGAAGCTGTACAAGTTAAAGAAAAAACAGTTAGAGATGAAAATGTAGATAAAGTAACTGAAGAGTTTAATGCGTACTATATAGAAAAATATGGAGAAGAAAAATTTGCTGAAGATAAAGCAGCTATTGCTGAAGGACTTTATCAAGCTGAGAAAAAAGCAGTTAGAAACTTAGTAATTGAAGAAGGAAAAAGAGTAGATGGAAGAGGTTTACATGAAATAAGACCTTTATCTGCAGAAGTTGGTCTTTTTGAAAGATTACATGGTAGTGCACTTTTCTCTAGAGGACAAACTCAAGTTATGTCAGTTGTAACTTTAGGAAATACTTCAGAAGAACAAGAATTAGATGGATTAGATGAACAAGTATCAAAAAGATATATTCACCATTACAACTTCCCACCATTTTCAGTTGGAGAAGCAAGACCATCTAGAGGACCAGGTAGACGTGAAATTGGACATGGTGCTTTAGCAGAAAGAGCATTAGAACCTGTTATTCCTTCTAAAGAAGAATTCCCATACACAATAAGAGTTGTATCAGAAGTATTATCTTCTAATGGTTCAACTTCACAAGGAAGTATTTGTGCTTCTACCCTTGCATTAATGGATGCAGGTGTTCCTATAAAAGAGCCTGTAGCTGGTATTTCAACTGGTCTTTTCACAATGCCAGGTGATACTACAAAATATATAATGGTTACAGATATTCAAGGAATTGAAGATTTCTTTGGAGATATGGACTTTAAAGTTGGTGGTACTAAAAATGGTATTACAGCAATACAAGTAGATATCAAAATAGATGGATTAACTTATGAAATTATTGAAGAAGCATTTGAAAGAACTAGAGTTGCAAGACTTAACATATTAAATAATGTTATGCTTAAAGAAATTGCAGAACCTAGAAAACATCTTTCTAAATATGCACCTAAAATTTATTCTTTATCTATTGATCCAGATAAAATAAGAGATGTAATAGGTTCAGGTGGTAAAGTTATAAATAAAATCATTGAAGAAACAAATGTTAAAATTGATATTGAAGATGATGGAACAGTATTTGTTTCTGGAATTGAACAAGAAAAAATAGATAGAGCAGTTGAAATAATAGAAGCAATTGCTAAGAACCTTGAAGTAGGTCAAGTATATATGGGGAAAGTAACTAAATTCTTACCATTTGGGGCAATCGTTGAAATAGCACCAGGTAAAGAAGGGTTATTACATATTTCTAAAATATCTGAAGATAGAGTAGAAAAAGTAGAAGATGTATTAGAAATCGGACAAAATATATTAGTAAAAGTAGTTGATGTAGATAATAAAAATGGTAAATTTAGTTTATCTGCAAAGGATGCTTTAAAATAAAAATTAACGTAAGATAAAATGGTGGTGTAAAATATGAAAAATGAATCACTTCAAAATTATGATAATAGTTTATTAGCAAAAATAGTAAGAAAAATTGTTAGCTTTGGCGAAAAAATGCCAAGGCTTTCAACTATTATAATAAAGAATGAAAATATAGATGAATTTATTATAAAAGAATTTAAAGAATTTTTAGAAGTGTTAGATAATGCAGTAGCAGATTTAAAATTAAAAAATAAAGCTTTATTTTTAAGCTTTGCAGAAGACATAGAAAATGGAAATTTAAGAATAGATTTTAAAGATGCTGAGGAAGAAGAATTTTTTGAATTAAATCCGTTTGTAGATTTTTTTATACATAAAGGAGAAAAATACATTTGTATAAATAAAGATAATATGTATATAGATGATGAGGTTTCTAAATATAAAGTTATAGAAACAATAGCAAGAAGTTTTATATATTATATGTCAGATAAAACTATGTATAAAAAAGAATTTGGATTTAAATATAAATGGATAAATCAAGCTATAAATGAGATGCTTGCATCATATATATTAAATAAAGAATGTGAGAAAAATTTAAGACAAATAGAAATTTTAAAAAAATTCTTATCATATAATAAAAAATATGATGAACATAAATTATTTGAAGCATATATAGAAGGAGATTTTTCATATTTAAATAAATTAATAGATGATAATACATTGCATAATTTAGATGTTATATTAGATGCAGAAAATACTTTTCCAATAGATAGTATGTATAAAAATGAAATGGACAATTTAGATAGAATAAATAAATTATATATAAATCATGTATTAAATCAAAATACAAAACAAATAAAAGATATTAAAACATTTGATTATGAAAAAGCGTATGAAAAATATTTTAACTTAGTAAATGGTCTAATAGAAGATAACAAATATATTAATAAAGTTTGTTTAGAAAAAATATTAGATCTTGTTGGAGAGTGTGTAATAAAAAATTGTAAAAATTCTAAAGAAGCAATAAAGAAAATTTTAGGTATAATTAATGAAGATATTGTATATAGAGAAGACTATAATAATATAGAAGGAAAAAATTTAATTCTTAAAGAAATATTAAAAGTAAGATCAAAATACGGAGAAGATGTAAGTTTAGAAAATAACGAAATATTTAATGCGTATATAGATGCAAAAAATTCATTAAACAAATCTAAATTAGATATCGAAGAAGAAACGGGCAGATGTATTATTAAAATGTGCAAAGACGTTAAAAGAATATACAAGCCAAAAGAAATTGTAAATGGAAAAGAAATATATACAAAAGAATCTATGCTTTCACATAAAGTAGGAAGAAAAACAACAAAAACTATTACATTTATTTATGATGGAACTATAAAAGATGAAAAAGAAACACAAAAAATATGTGAAACAAAATTTAACTTAAATCAAGATAAAGAAAAATTAAAATTTAATAAAATGTTTTTAAATAAAATTACACAATATAAAGATTTTATTACCGAAATAAAAGAAGAACAAAATCAAAAAATTAAAATATATGAAGAAATATATGAAAGTTATATTTCAAAATATATTTCAAAAAGAAAAAATAATTTAAATAAACCAGGTAAGAAAAAAGAAAAAACATATATTATTAATCAATCAAAAAAAGATAATACTATGATAATTCAAGAAACTAAAAAAATTCCAGAAGAAGAATTTTTAAAAGATGTAGAAAAAAATACTCTTGAAATATTAAAACAATTTGAAAGATTAAATGAAATGTATAACGGGGTGTAATAAAATGAGAGAAACATATTTAAAATATGATAAAAAAGAAGATAAAAAAGTATATAAAGAAGTAATAGATAAAGTATCATTAGAAGCTATAAAAGAAATAGAAAAATTAAATGATAATAATTTAAAAAATGTATACTATTTTATGAATCTTAAGAAGAGAATATTAAAAGAAAAACACGATATTGAATGGGAAAGTCAAGAAAAATTAAATGAAGATATAATTTTTGGATAGGGGGACATTATGAATAAAATGAAAGTGTTTGCTTTTGTAGGACCAAGTGGAACTGGAAAAAGTCATAGAGCACATTTAGTTGCTGCTAAATATAAAGTAGATTATATAATAGATGATGGATTATTAATATCAAATAATAAGGTTATAGAAGGAAAATCAGCCAAAACAGAAGCTACTAAAATAGCATCTGTAAAAAATGCTATATTTATAGATGAAGAAAGAAGAAAAACAATGGCTAAAAAAATTAAGTCATTAAAAATAGAAAGTATTTTAATACTAGGAACTTCAGATGGAATGGTAGATAAAATTGCTGAAAATTTAGGATTACCTAAAATATCTCATTATATAAGAATAGAAGAGTTTGCAACAGAAGAAGAAATGAAACTTGCTAGAAAAACAAGACTAGAACAAGGAAAACATGTTGTTCCTGTTCCAACTTTTGAAGTTAAAGAACAGTTTTCTGGATATTTTATAGATCCTTTAAAAATATTTAGTAAGAAAAAAGAAAATCCTACTGTTACAGAAAAAACAATAATAAGACCTACATTTAGTTATTTAGGTAAATACACAATAGGAGATAGTGTAATTAGAGATATAATTCAATATGTTGGTATAGAAATAGATGGCGTATATAAAGTATCTAGAGTAAGAATTGAAAAATATGTAGATGGAATTAATTTAGATGTAGATGTTATCATAGATTACGGTAAATTTATACCAGGAGTAGTTAAACAGTTAGAAAGTAAAATAAGAACAGAAATTGATCTTTTAACAGGAATAAATATATTTCAAATAAAAATTTCGGTAAAAGGAATTAATGTAGAAAGTAATTAACTATGAAGGAATTTAAGTTTATATTAAAAAAAATATGGAAACATTTATGTGGGTATTTAATAGGAACAATACTCCAAATAGCGTTTATAATAGTAAATCTTGAAATGATTAAACTTGTTAGTAATACAATAGACTTATTTAATGAAGGAAATAATAATGAACTTGTATTATACAACGCAAAAGTTATAGTTGTACTTGCAGTTGCGTATGCTTCTTTACGTATGATATGGAAACCAATAATAATAAGTATGGCTAAAAAAATTAAAAAGGAACTTATAGAGGAATTTTATAAAAAACTTTATAAGTTTCCTATTAATTTTTATACAGATAAAACAAGTGGTACTATTATAAATTATTTACAAAATGATATAGATTTAATAGAAAAACTTTTATCCGAAAAATATATTTTATTAATCAATAATGTTTTTGTCACTTTAATAACAATTATATATATGTTTAAATACATAAATATAAAAATAACTCTCATGGCTCTTAGTGTAATAATAGTTTCATATATAATTGCTATAGTATTATCTAATAATATGTATTCAAAATATGAAGATGCTAGAAGAATAAAAAGAAAAAATACAAGTAAATTAACAGAAATATTAACAAATATTAAAACAATAAAAATATTTAACAAAAAACATGAGTACATAGATAACTATAGAATAGCAGAAGAAAAATTAAAAGAAAAAGAAATACAAATAGCTAAAAAGAAATATAAAGTAACATTATATTTAAATCTATATACAAACATAGCATATGCATTTATCTTAATGTATAGTAGTATTTTTATTAAAGAAAATACTTTTACAATAGGTAGTTTTATAGAATTTACCACATACTTTTCGTTAATAACAGTACGTAATTTAAATTATTCTACATTATTTAGTGAATACAAAAAAGCAAAAGTATCTATTAGAAAAATAATACAAATTTTAAATATACCAATGAAAAACAAAAAGCTTCCATATAAGAAGTTAGAGGGAGAAATTTTAGAAGTTAAAAATCTAACCGTTAATCCATATATTGAAAAAGAAGTAAAACAAAATATTTTAAAAAATGTATCATTTAAAGTAAAAAAAGGTGAAATACTTGGAGTTATTGGAAAAACAGGATCTGGTAAAAGTACTCTTGTAAATATTCTTGCAGAATTATATAAAGTTCCAGAAAATGTTGTAAAGGTAGACAATATAGATATAAATGAAATATCTCATAGAAGTATACAAGATACAATTGATATAATTACTCAAGAAAACTTTATATTTAAAGGTAGTATTTATGAAAATATAATGTTTTATAAAAATAAATATAGTAAAGATGAAGTTAAAGAGGCTTGTAAAAAAGCGCTAATTCATAAACAAATAACAAATATGGATAATGGATATGATACAGAACTTGCAGAAAATGGTGGTAATTTATCTATTGGTGAAAAACAAAAAATAAGAATAGCGAGAAGTTTTTTATCAATGAAAAAAATAATAATTTTTGATGAATGTTTTGCAGGATTAGATAATAAAACATCTAATAAAATAATAGAAAATATTAGAAAATATTTAAAAGATAAAATAGTTATAATTGTAAGTAATAATATAAATAATATTAGAGTTTGTGATAAAATTATTGTGATGGATGATGGTAAGGTTATTGAAAAGGGAACAGAAGAAGAGCTTATAGCTAAGAAGAAAGAATACTATAAAATGTATGAATATCAAAAATATATAGTAGGTGACATTTATGATAATTAAAGAAAATAGTATATTTAAATATTATATAAAATTAACATATAAAAGTATTATCTTTACAATAGTTATATTATTATCATTATATGCAATAGAAATATTTCAACCTTTTGTAAGTGAAAAAATATTAAATATGTTAAATGAAAGAATATTAGAAGTTGGAATATTTTCAGAAATTTTAGATGCAATTATATTATATCTTTTATTAGATATGGGAATAAGTTTTTTATTATATGTAAAAACACTTATTTTTGAAACTATGAATAAAAATATAACACGAAAACTTAGAGTGGATATATTAGAAACAATAGTTAATTTTAAATACCAAAAAACAGTTAAATTTGATTCTGGCTATTTATATGCTAGAGTAGGAGATGGCGAAAAGGTTGCAATGCTTTTCTCTAAAGTACTTCCTGCTCTAATAAGTAACGTTATATATATAGTCGCAATATTATTTGCAATAAGTACTGTATCTAAAATGTTTAGCTTAGTTGCTGCATTAGGTGTCTTAATTGTATTTTTAGTAATTACAGGATTTTTTATAATAGGAAGAAGATATCTTGGAAAAGGTAATCAATTTAAAGACGCTAAGAATTTACATTATATACAAACAATAAATGGAATTAAGCAAATAAAAACACATAGAATAGGAAAAATATTTTTAGAGAAACTTGCAAATTTAAACAAAGGAGAATATGATAACTATATGAAAAAAGAAGTTATAAACACTTCTGTAGATAGCGTACTTACGCTTGGAGAAAATATAGCTATAGCATTTTTATTAATGCTTGGAGTAAGAAATGTTACAAATTCTAATGTAAATATAGGAGAGTTGTATTTATGTATAACATATATTAGAAAATTGTTTGTTCCTATATATACAGTAATAGAAGATTTAGATAGTGCTCAAAGAGGAATGTCATCATATCTTAGAATATGTAAATTTATGAAACAAGATAAAGAGTTTAATAAATATACAGTATATCCACCATTAGAAGATAGTATAGAAAAAATAGAATTTAAAAAAGTTTCATTCTCTTATGTGGAAAACCAAAATTTATTTAAAAATGTAAGTTTTGAAATTTATAAAAATGATGTAGTTGCAATAACTGGAGATAATGGTATTGGAAAAAGAACATTAATTAATTTATTGTTAAAGTTATATAAACCTAAAGCAGGAAAAATTTTAATCAATGGAAATAATATAAGTGCTATTTCAGCAAGTAGTATAAGAGAAAAAATTACATATATAGAACAAGAACCAGAAATGTTTATAGGTAACTTAGAAGAAAATATTACTTTATTAGATGAAAACGTAGATAAAATAAGGTTACATGAAGTTATAGAAAAAACTAAACTTGGATATCTTCTTAATAAAAATATAGAGGAAAATGGTAAAAACTTAACATATGGACAAAAACAAATGCTTGCACTAGCACGTGCTATGTATAAAAAAGCAGAAATTGTAATATGGGATGAACCAACATCTACATTAGATTTTGAAACAGAAAAAATATTAAATAACTGTATTAAAAATTTAGTAAAAGATAAAACACTAATAATTATAGCACATAGAATGTCTACAATTAGAAAATGCCCTAAGGTAATAAATATAACAAAAGATGAAGTGTTTGAATATACTGGAGAAGAAATAAAAAAAATTAGTCTTTAAATCGTTGGATTTAAAGGCTTTTTTGTATATTATAATTAAAAAATACAATTTTTTCTAAAAATGTGTTGACATAAAATAGAAGAAGTGTTATAATAAGATTATGTTGAAACAAAAATAGAAAAAAATAATTATTTTTTTTGGAGGTTGTATTATGCAATACGATGTTAAATATTTTCCAACATTAGATGAACTTTCATGCGAGGGTAGATTTTCTTTGATAGATAATTTAGGTGATGTTAGTGAAGAAAATGAATTTGCAATTTATAGATCATTATTTATTTTAAATAGTTATAATGCTAAAGAATTTAGAAATATATATATAAATAAATTTAATTCTAAAATTGAAACTATTTTAAGAGAAGCATATTTATATTATAAAACTATCTGTGAAGAAGATGCTAAAAAATTATTAGTTAATTTTAAACCTTTATCTAAAAAGTTTTTTGGTACAACTTATAAAGTAAAATTTATAGGAAATTGTAAATTCTTAAAAAAAGATTCTGAACCAACTTTTGATACTAAAAAAGGTAGTAAAATATTAAGAAAAATTGAAGTTAATAATAAAAAATTAAATAAACTTGAAACAGAATATTATTATGATTTAGTTTACAGATTAAATGCAAATCAAGAGAATTTAGAAGATTACCAAAAAGTTTATTCAGCTTATTATACAATAGGAAAATGGGATAGATATGATAGAATTAAAGTTATAAAATTAGGAGATTATAATGAACAATTTAAATTAGATAATTTAAATTTTGTATCTTCAGCTACAGCTCAAGAAAAAGAAAATTTAATTAATAATTTATATTATGTATATATGGCAATTAGAACAGCAAGAATTCTACAAATGATATCTTTTATATTATATGATTATAATAAGTTTGAAGAATTTAAAGACTACGAGCCACAAAAGGCAGATGGACTTGTTTTTAATATATACAAAGAATTAGAAAGAAAAGTAATCCAAAAAAGACAATAAAATCTAATCGTTAATAAAATAATTAATTAAAGGAGAGTATTTTATATGTTAGAAAATATTTTATTATTTATAATTAAAATAATTTGTAGTTTATTTTCATCTTATATTATGTTATATTTATTAGGATGCTTTTTCAAAGGTATATATATGATATTTATATCTGGACCTCTTACAAAGTATAGAGAAAAAAGTAGAATGAAAAAAATTCCATGCATAAAAAGAGAATTAGATTTTAATGCACAAAAAACTTATATACCAGATGAAACAGTTTTCTTTGAGCATTCTGATGAATATTTATCTGTTTTACAAAGAGTAGAACAACGTAAAAAATATGAAGAAGAATTTAGAAATGAATTTTATTCAAATTATCATCCAGATTATAGTCAACAGGAAAGAGAAAAAGAAGAAATTATAGATGAAATGAAGAAAGCATATCAAAAGCAAACAGATGATATTACAAGTGAAATAGCATTTTGGGCATGGTATACTACAAGAGATTAAAATAAAAAAAGAAAGCATTTGCTTTCTTTTTTTTATATATTTTTAAAAAACACTTGTAATTATTACATAAAAGTGGTATAATATAAATGTACAATTTAGAAACGGCTAAAAGGGTGGACAAAGGTCCACTCTTTTGTGTAGTTTAGTGCAAATAGGAGGAATATAAATGTCGAAAAAACAAGAGCAACAAGTTGAAGCTATAGCTACACCAGTTGCAGAAAAGTTAGGACTAGAAATCGAGTATGTAGAATATGTTAAAGAAGGTGGAATAAATATATTACGTGTTGTAATAGATAGACCACAAGGTTTAACTTCTATAGAAGATTGTGAAAGTATTAGTAGGTTAATAGAAGATGAAATTGAAAAAAAAGTAGATATTAAAACAGAATATACTTTAGAAGTATCATCACCAGGACTAGAAAGACAAATAAAATCAGAAAGACTATATAAAAAATATATAAATGAAACTATAAGATTTAGCTTATACAAACAAGTAGAAGGTAAAAAAGTTATAGTTGGAAAAATAAAAGAGTTAAATGATGAAAACATAATAGTAGAAGAAGATGGCAAAGTTTATGATATAGAAAGAAAAAATATAGCAAATGCAGCTACATATTATGATTTTAGTCAAATATAAATTTAGGGGGAATATAGAAAAATGGCAAAAAGTACAGGTAAAATAAGTGCAAAAGAATTATTAATGGCAATTGACCAATTATATGTTGAAAAAGGAATAACTAAAGAATATATTTTAGATTCTTTAAAACTTGCATTAGCATCAGCATATAAGAAAAATTATGAAACTTCAGAAGATGTAGAAGTTGTTATAGATGAATTAAAAAACGGTATAAAAGTATATGCACAAAAAGAAATTGTTGCTACAGATGCAGATGTAGAAGATAAAGCAAAACAAATATCTTTAGAAGATGCTAGAGAAATTTCTAAAAGAGCAAGTGTAGGAGATAATATTAGAGTAGAAGTTACTCCAAAAAACTTTGGAAGAATAGCTGCTGTAACTGGTAAACAAGTAATTGTACAAAGATTACGTGAAGCAGAAAGAGATTTAGTATATACTCAATATGCTAGTAAAGCTGGAGAAATTGTTGTAGGCGTAGTACAACAAATGAACAGAGGAAATTTAGTAATTGATCTTGGAAGAGTAGAAGCAATAATGCCTCCTAAAGAACAAGTTAAAACAGAAAAATTTGAATCTCACGATAGAATTAGATGCTATGTTGTAGATGTAAATAAAAATCCAAAACTTGGACCTCAAGTTTTATTATCTAGATCAAATCCAAACTTCGTAAGAAAATTATTTGAAGTTGAAGTACCAGAAATACAAGAAGGAATTATTGAAATCAAAAATGTAGTTAGAGAACCAGGTTCAAGAACTAAGATAGCTGTTTACTCTAATGATGAAAATGTAGATCCAATTGGTTCTTGTATTGGTAAAAGAGGAATGAGAATAAATAGTATAATGGATGAATTACAAGGTGAAAAAATAGATATTATACCATTTAGTGAAGATGCACCAAGTTATATTATTAATGCTTTATCACCAGCACAAATATTAGCTATAGATATAAAAGAAGAAGAAAAATCTTGTTTAGTAGTAGTTCCAGATGATCAATTATCTCTTGCTATAGGAGCAGGTGGACAAAATGTTAGACTAGCAGCTAACTTAACTGGTTGGAAAATCGACATTAAATCACAATCTCAAATTGCAGAACAAATTGTAGAATAGAAGGAAAAATATGAATAATAAAAAAAATACAAGAATGTGTATGATATGTCGTGAAAGAATGGACAAAAGCAAACTTACAAGAATAGTTTCTACTTTAAATAATAAAATAGAAATAGATGCATCACAAAAACAAAATACTAGAGGAGTATATATATGTCCTAAAAAAGAATGTATAGAAAAACTATTAAAGAGAAAAAATATAGAGAGTATGTTTAAAGCATCATTAAATAATCCTGATGTAAATCAAGAGTTCATAAATGAGATTTTAGAAAAATTAAAAAAGGGGGTAAATTAATTGAAAGAAAATATGAATAAAAACAAAAAACAAGATAAAGAACAAGTACATATAATCAGAAGACAAGTTAAAGTGATAAAAACAGAAGAAAATGAACAACCTAAAAAAGTTCAAAATAACAATAATAAATCTAAAAAAGATAATGTTGTAAGAAGAAATAATAGTAACAATAATAAGAAATTCTTAAATAATAGAAATTCAAATGTTGTTATTATGAAAAATGGTAAAGTTGTAGAAGATACTAAAAAAGAAAATAACAGAGAAAATAGAGTAGTAGATTCAGAAAATAAATCTAAAAATAGAAATTATAATAGAGACAACAGAGAAAATAGAGATAATAGAGATAATAGAGATAACAATAGAAATAATAAAGATTTTAGAAATAATAAAAACCAAAATAGAGAGTATAAAGGTAATAGAGAAGGTAAAGATAATAAATTTAGAAACAATAGAGATAATAGAGATAATAAAGGATTCTCTAAAACAAATAATACAACTTATCAAGTTAATAAATTTATCAAAACTGCTTCTGCACTCCCTGTAGAACAAAAAGATACTAGGGATTATCAATCTAACATGATAGATAAAAACAAACATAATAATTATGATGCTAAACAACCAGAAAGAAAAGAAAAGAAAAATAAAAATGCTTTAAGAGAACAACATTCAAGAGTAAATTTAGGAAGTATAAAAGGTTTAGAACTAGATTCTGAAAATACAATGATGGATTTATATGAAAGAAATACAGATAGAGTTCGTAAATCTAAAAAAACTAAAAAAGCTAAAGTAGAAACAAAAAATCAAACATTAATTATTCCTATGAAAAATGTTGAATTACCTGAAGTAATGACAGTAAAAGAATTTGCTGAATCAATAAAAAAACAAGCTTCTGAAGTAGTAAAAAAATTATTTGGACTTGGAATTCTTGCAACAGTTAACCAAGAAATAGATTTCGATACAGCATATTTAATTGCTGAAGAATATGGAATTACCGCTGAAAAGAAAGTTGTTGTAACAGAAGAAGATATCTTATTTGATGATAGTGAAGATGATGAAGCAGACTTAGAACCACGTCCACCAGTTGTAGCTGTAATGGGACATGTTGACCATGGTAAAACATCACTTCTAGATAGAATAAGAAGTGAAAATGTTCAAAGTGGAGAAGCAGGTGGAATTACACAACATATAGGTGCGTATAAAGTTAAATTAAATGGTAAAGAAATTACATTCTTAGATACACCAGGACATGAAGCTTTTACTGCAATGAGAGCACGTGGAGCACAAGTAACAGATATTGCTATAATAGTTGTTGCAGCAGATGATGGTATAATGCCACAAACTGTTGAAGCTATAAACCATGCTAAAGCAGCGGGAGTATCAATTATAGTAGCGATAAATAAAATGGATAAACCAACAGCTAATCCAGATAGAGTAAAACAAGAACTTCTTGAAAATGGTCTTGTACCAGAAGAATGGGGTGGAGATACAATTTGTGTACCAGTATCTGCGATGACAGGAGATGGAATAGAAGAATTACTTGAAATGATACTATTAGTAGCAGAAGTAAAAGATTTAAAAACAAATCCTAAAAAACAAGCAAAAGGTACAGTTATTGAATCAAGATTAGATAATAAAAAAGGAACAATTGCTTCTTTACTTGTACAAAGAGGTGAATTAAACGTAGGAGACACAATTGTAGTTGGTGATGTAATAGGTAAAATAAGAGCTATGGTAGATGATAAAGGCAAAAGAGTTAAAAAAGCTGGACCATCTACACCAGTAGAAATTTTAGGTTTACCATCTGTACCAGATACAGGAGAAGTTTTCTATGAAGTAGAAAATGAAAAAGTTGCAAAACAACTTGTAGAAAAAAGAAAAGCACAAATTAGAAGAGGTCTTATTAAAGAAGGATCTAAAGTAACTTTAGATGATTTATTCTCACAAATTAAACAAGGTGAAATAAAAGATTTAAATATTATTATAAAAGCAGATGTACAAGGAAGTGTTCAAGCTTTAAGAGATTCATTATTAAAATTATCTAATGATGAAGTAAGAGTAAGAATAATTCACTCAGCAGCTGGAGCAATTTCTGAATCAGATATTACTTTAGCATCAGTATCAAATGCAATTATAATTGGATTTAATGTAAGACCAGATTCAAGAATTACTACAATGGCTGAAAAAGAAAAAGTTGATTTAAGACTTTACAGAGTAATTTACGATGCAATAGAAGATGTAGAAGCAGCTCTTAAAGGAATGCTTACTCCAATATATAGAGAACAATTCCATGGAACAGCTGAAATTAGAAATATATTTAAAATTACAGGTGTTGGAACAGTTGCAGGATGCTATGTAAAACAAGGTAAAGTAGTAAGAAATGGACTAATAAGAGTAGTAAGAGATGGAGTTGTTATCGCAGAAGATAAAATCGATTCATTAAAAAGAATGAAAGATGATGCAAGAGAAGTTGCAGAAGGATATGAATGCGGTATTAAACTTGAAAAATTTAATGACATTAAAAATACAGATATTTTAGAATGTTTTGAAATGATAGAAGAAGAGAGGAAATAATAATAAATGCACAGGTTAGAAAGATTAGAAGAAGATATGCAGCTCTTAATAAGTAGAGTTGTACAACAAGAATTAAAACATCCAGACATAAATGGAATCATAAGTATTACAAATGTATCAATAACACCAGATCAAAAATATGCTAAGGTACATACTAGTATATATGGTGTAGAGGATAAAGAAAAAGTATTAAACGCGTTAAAAAAATCAGCAGGGTTTGTAAGAAAACAAGTTGCTCTAAGAATGAAAATGAGAAATACTCCAGAAATAACATTTGTTTTAGATGATTCAATTGAGTATGGAGCACATATTAACCAAGTGATAAACAATTTAACAGAAGAAAAATAAAATATAGAGGTGGGATTATGTACAAAGAAGTAGCAAAAGCTATAAAAAAAGCTAAAAAAATATATATAGCAACACATATAAATCCAGATGGTGATGCAATAGGAAGTAGCATAGGTCTTATGCTAGCATTAAGAAAAATGGGGAAAGATGTAAAAGTAATTTTACCATCTTTCTCGGATACATTTAAATTTTTAGACGAGACTGCAAATGCAGTAAATTGTATAAATGAAGATGAAATAGATCTACTAATATACACCGATTCAAGTTCACTAGATAGAGTAGCTATGCCTATTGAGGATGTAAAAAAAGCTAAAGTGACTGCCCTTGTAGATCATCATAAAAGAAATAAACAATTTACAGATTTTGCAATAGTAGAAGAAGAAGCTCCAGCTGCTTGTGAGGTAGTATATAAACTCATAAAAAGATTAAAAATAAAATTAGACAAAGATATTGCAAAATATCTTTATCTAGGTCTTATGACAGATACAGGTTCATTTAAATATTCTAATACAAGTCCAGTTACACATATAATAGCTGCAGATTTAATTGCAACAGGTATAGATTTTTCTGAATTATCTAAAAATGTTTTTGATACGATGAAAGAAGGAAAATTAAGATTACTTGGAAAATATATTGACTCTATTGAAAAAATAGAAGGAAATAAAATTATATACGGCTTAATTGAATACGATGAAATAGCTAAACTTGGGCTTACTGATGAAGATTCAGAAGGCATGACAAACTATGGACAAAAAATAGAAGGATGTGAAGTTTCTGTATATGTAAGAGGAAGACAAGATGGAACATACAAAGTAAGTATGCGTTCAAATGGAAAAGTAGATCTTGCAGATATAGCAATTAAATATTTAGGTGGTGGACATGCTAGAGCAGCAGGCTTTAGTGTAGAAACTAAAGAAAGATTAAATGAAATAAAATTAGAACTAGTAGATATAATAAAGGAGAGACTTGCATGATTTCAGGAATATTAAATATTAATAAACCTTCTGGAATAACATCTCATGATGTAGTAAAAGTAATAAGAAAAATATTTAAAGGACAAAAAATTGGACATACTGGAACGCTAGATCCACTAGCTTCTGGTGTACTTCCAATATGTATAGGAAAAGCTACGAAATTATCTGACATTTTAACTGCAAAAGATAAAAAATACAGAGTAAAATGTCTACTTGGAGTAGAAACAGATACTTATGATATTACAGGAAAAGTTGTAGAAGCAGGTATTGTAGATAAAGATGAAATATATATAAAAGAGAGAATTAAAAGATTTATAGGAAAACAAATGCAATTTCCACCTATTTATAGTGCAATAAAAGTAGATGGTAAAAAATTATACGAATATGCAAGAGAAAATAAAGAAGTTGAAATTAAACCTAGAGAAATTGAAATTTTTTCAATAGAAAATATAGTCTACAATAGTAGTACGCATGAAGTTTCTTTTGATGTACATTGTACAAAAGGAACATATATTAGAAGTTTAGTTCACGATATAGGAATGAAACTTGGAACAAGAGCTACTATGACAGAACTTACTAGACTTAAATCTGGAGATTTTGAAATAGAAAATTCCATAGAATTACAAGAGTTTTTAAAATTACAATATCCAGAAATGTTAACAAAAATACAAACTATAGAAGATTATTATAGAGAATATAAAAAAATTATATTAACTGAAAAAGAATGTGAAAATTTTATAAATGGTATGCTTATTAATGTAGAAGGATATGAAAATAAAATAGTAAGAGTATATCAAGAAAAGAAATTTATTGGTATAGGAACTGTAAAAGAAAATAATTTAAAAAGATATATTGTTGAATAGGATGAATGAAAATTCATCCTTTTTCTTTACTTTTTATGTAATTTATGATATAATTATCGCAATGTATTATTTAATCCTATCTAAATTTAGAGAAGAGGTGCATATTTATGAAATATCAACAGTATTTATCAGAAGGTATAGCAAATGAAGTTTTAAAGATTAGTTACATTTCATCTTTTGAAAAGAAAAAATGGCCTGTTTTACAGGTTATGAGTCATTTATTATTAGATGGAACAATATTAACAGAAAAAAAATCAACTTTTAAGAAGAGACTTTTAAAAAACTATAACGCTACTCTTTCAGCATCTGTTACAGCTTTAGGTAATAAAGTTTGTTTAACTTTTCTTATTGAAAATTTAAATGAAGAATATATTCCAAATAATGAATCTGTAAAAGAGGAAGTTAGAGAAATTTTGCTAGAGGTAATAAACAATACAAAGTTATTAACAAAAGATGTTAGTAAAATTAAGTTCAATGGAATAAAAGAAGATTTATTAAATGCAAAAGAAATAGAAAAAAATTCTTTAACAACATTAATAGAGGAGATTAGTTTTTCAGATTACGATTATTCAAAAATTTTAGAAGAAGTTACTATTGATGATGTACGTGATATGTATATGAAAATAATTACAACAGGAAGAATAGTGGTACAAGAAATAACATCTGATAAAGAAAGTAATTTGAAAGATTTACTTTTAAAAGAATTATATCCTTCTTCTGAGGAAAAAACAGATTTTTATATACCACTTATAAAACACAATAATGTATATATAGAAAAAAAATCTCATATAGATCCAACAAGAGTAGACTTTGTATTACAGCGAGATAATAATAAAATAACAGGCAGAGATATAACTTTAATGCAAATTTTAGCTAATATTTTTAATTCATATATGTTTGAAATTATAAGAGAAGAAAATAATATTTCATATAATCCAGCAGCATATCACAATATTTCAAATAACACAATTATTCTTACAGCTAATATGCCAAAAGAATATAAAGAAATTACAATATCACTTATGAAAGAAATCGTAAATGAAATAGTGAATGGTGGTGTAGATGATGAAATTATAATGCAAGCTATAACAGAAGAAAGTTTAGATGCTAATTTAGAAAATGCAGAAGTTTGTAATATGGTCGATATTAATTTGGAAGATGAAATAATGGAAATAGAAGAATTGACACCAAAAGAAATAGAAAATATAACTGTAGAAGAATTTAGAGAGTATGCAAAGGATTTTAAAATAAAAGTAGTATATTATTTGGGAGGTAAATAATATGAATACTGTAGTTAGATTATATAATGAAAATGTACAATCGCAAGTGTTTACTACTACAAATAATCTAGGATTAAAAATTTATGTAATACCAAATTCTATGGCTTCAGAAGTAAGAGTAAATATAGTAGTTAATTATGGTGGAGAAGATAAATTATATAAAGATAATAAGACAGGTAAGATAAAACAAATCCCAGATGGAATTGCTCATTATATGGAACATTTAATGTTTTATGAAAAAAATAGATCTGAGCAAGAAATTTTTGATATATTTGAAAAATTAGATGCAGAAACAAATGCATTCACATATATAGATAAAACTATATATTCATTAGTTACAAGTGAAGAATATATAAATCCGCTTAGAAAATTAATGAAACTTGTTTTTGTTCCATATTTTGATGAAAGAACTCTTAATAAAGAAAGAAAAATTGTTTCGTCTGAAATAGAAATAACACCAGATTCACCTTCAATTTTAAGTTTATTAAATCAAAAAGGCAAAGACTTAAGTGTAATAGGTACTAAAGAAAATTTAACTAAAGTCACAGTAGAAGATATGTATAATATATATGAAAATTATTATACACTAAATAATATGGCAATGGTTATTTATGGACCAGTAGAACCTATAGAAGTTTTTGAAGAAGTAGAAGATATGCTTAAAAAATTAAAACTTACTAAGAAAACAAAAGTAGTAAAAAAAGAAGTTAAGAAAAGAATAAGCAATAAACGTTTATTAGTTAAAGAAGAAGATAGAAATTTTGATTCACAATTACAGCTAGGGCTTAAAATACAGAAGATAAATCCAAAAGAAATAGTTAAGTTTAAAACTGCTATGACAATATTTTCTTTAATTAATTTATCTACGATGTCTGATTTTGTAAATGATTTAATAGATACAAGAAAATTAAATTCTATTATATCATGTGATTATTTAGAAAAAGAAAATTTAATGATTTTTATTGCTAATACTAAAAACGCTTTTGAAGTAAAAGATGAATTAATTAAATATTTAAAAACTTTATCTGTAGATGATATGTTAGAAGAAGATTTTGAAATAGCTAAAAGAGCAATATATAAAGATGACTTCTTGGATTATAACTCAGTTATTGAAGATATAGTTATAGATTCTTTTATAAACGATACTAATTTATTTGAAGATGTAGATGCTTTGAGTGATATGACATTTTCTGAATATAAAGAATTTGTAAAAAAAATCTTAAACTTTAAAGATGACATTTATATGTACTGTAGAAAATAATAAAAAACATCCCTAATTAAGGGATGTTTTGTTTACTTTTTATGTAATATATGGTATAATATTAAATGTTAAAAATAAAAATCTTATCTATAATTAGAAAAGAGGAGTGATTTATATGAAATATAGTAAAATAATTGAAAAATTATCATTAGAAGAAAAAGCTTCACTTTGTTCTGGAGCAGATTATTGGACAACAAAAGAGATACTAGGGATAGTTCCTAAGATAGTTATGTCAGATGGGCCTCACGGAGTAAGAAAACAAAATGGGAAAGCAGATTGTTTAGGAATAAATGCATCTGAAAATTCTACTTGTTTCCCTAGCCTTGCAACAGTATGTAATTCTTTTGATGTAAATCTTATAAGAAAATTTGGAGAAATTTTAGGACAAGAAGCTAAAAGTATGAATGTAAATATTCTACTTGGACCAGGAGTCAATATAAAAAGAAGTCCTTTATGTGGAAGAAATTTTGAGTATTTTTCAGAAGATCCTTTTTTAGCAGGAGTAATGGGAAAATATTATGTATTAGGATTGCAGTCTACAGGAGTAGGAGCATGTGTAAAACACTTTGCAGCTAATAATCAAGAAATGAGAAGAATGACAGTAAATTCTGTAGTAGATGAAAAAACTTTAAGAGAAATATATTTAGCTCCATTTGAGTATGTAGTAAAAGAAGCAAATCCAGTGGCAGTTATGAGTGCATATAATAAATTAAATGGAATATATTGTACAGAAAATAGAAAATTACTTGGAATATTAAAAAATGAATGGAAACATGAAGGTATAGTTATTACTGATTGGGGTGCAGAAAACGATAGAGTATCAGGACTTATTGCAGGAAATGAAATAGAAATGCCAGATTCACAAGGCGTAACAGATAAAGAAATTGTGCAAGCTATAAAAGACGAAAAAATTGAAGAAAGTGTTTTAAATGAAGCTGTAGATAGAATAATAGATGTAGCATTTAAATTAAAAGATTTAGAAGAAAAAGTTATAATAGATTTTGAAAAATCTCATGAAATAGCAAGAAGATTTGAGGAAGAAAGTGCGGTATTATTGAAAAATGATGAAAAAATTCTTCCATTAAATGAAAAAGAGAAAGTTTTAATAATAGGTGAGCTTGCAAAAAAACCACGTTATCAAGGTGGAGGAAGTTCTACTATTAATCCTATTAGAATTTCTAATATAGTAGATGTGTATAAGAATGCAGACTATATAAAAGGTTATAACAAGAAAGAAAATAAGACAAATTTAGAAATTTTAAATAAAGCTAAAGAGGCAGCATTTAACTATGACAAAGTTATAATATTTGCAGGTCTTACAGAAAATTCTGAATCAGAAGGCACAGATAGGACTACTTTAGATTTACCAGAAAATCAAAACACATTAATAAAAGAAATTTGTAAAATTAACAAAAATGTTATAGTAGTTTTAGCAGGTGGTTCACCATTTACTATGCCATGGAAAGATGATGTAAAAGCAATATTACATGGATATTTAGGAGGACAAGCTGGACATGAAGCTATATATAATATTTTAGTGGGAAAAGTAAATCCAAGTGGTAAACTTGCTGAAACTTATCCACTTTCTTTAGAAGATGTACCATGTAAAAATTATTTTCCTGGTGATGAAAAAAATGTATTATACAAAGAAGGTATATATGTAGGATATCGTTACTATGATAAAGCAAATTTAGATGTCTTATTTCCTTTTGGATTTGGTCTTAGTTATACAACTTTTAAATATAGCAATTTAAAAGTAGATGTAAAAGATTTAAACAAAATAAGAGTAACATGTACTATTAAAAATACTGGAAATATGGATGGAAGTGAAATTGTAGAATTATATACAAGTTATACTAAAAAAGCATATAGACCAGAAAAAGAATTAAAAGGTTTTGTTAAAGTGTTTTTAAAAAAAGGTGAAGAAAAAGAAGTAGAAATAGTTTTAGACAAAAATTCATTTGCTTATTACAACACTAAAGATAAAAAGAAATCTGTTCTAAAAGGTGAATATGAAATATTAGTAGGAACATCATCTAGAGATATAAAATTAAAAGAAATAATATCATTAGATTATAAAGATAAAAATTCTAAAATTGAATATAATCCTAAATATATAAATGCAGAAATTAAAGAAATTACTAATAAAGATTTTTCTAATTTATTTGAAAATGAAATTCCATTAGTTAAACCAAACAAAAAATTTGATATGAATAGCACAATAGAGGAAGCTAAAAAAACGTTAGTAGGTGGAATAGTATATAATTATCAAGTTAATTATAAAATGAAAAGATTCTTAAAAAATCAAGATACTAATAAAGCTATTAGAATTATGATGCAAATGCAAAAACCATTTAGAAATTTTTGCAAAAAGAAAAAAAGTAAACAAAATTATGAAATGGTAAAAGGTTTTGTAGAACTTTTAAATTATAATTTTATAAAAGGCATAAGATTAACTATAATAGGAAGAAGAAGATTAAAGAAGTAAAAAATAAATATGTTCAGTAGTATTCTACTGGACATATTTATTTTTATGTAATTTTTATAATAGAAATATTATATATAAAAATAATATGCGAAAGTGTTATTGTAATAAACAATGCTATTTAATTATCTTTACTTTTTATGTAATGTATGGTATAATATTAAATGTTAAAAATAAAAATCTTATCTATAATTAGAGAAGAGGAGTGATTTATATGAAATATGAATTTTATTTAGATGAAAATTCAATTAATGACAAACTTAGACTAACCTATATTTTTGATATTAAGGAAGAAGAAATACCAACATTAGAAGTATTATCTAGTTTAATATTAGAAGGTAGCTTAAATTTTCCTAATAAAAGAGAAATTAAGAAAAATCTATTTAAAAACTATGATTCACAGTTAATAACACAAGTTTTAACACTTGGTAATAAAGGTTCTATTTCTTTTATAATAGAAGGAATAAATAAAGAATTTCTTCCAGAAAAAGAAGATGTACTAAAAAAAGTATTAGAAATGCTTGTAGACATAATAAATAATTCACATATTTTATCTTGCAACATTAATCAAGATAAGTTAGATAGAGTAAAAAGAAATTTAAGAAAAAATTACACTAATTACGAGTATAGTTTAGAAAATGTTTTAGATGAAATACAAGCTAAAGATGAAGAATATATAAAGTATGTTAACGAAATAACATTACAAGATGTTATAACATTATACAAAAGAGTAATAACAGAATCTAAAATACTATTACAAGTATTATCTAGAGAAAATAGAAAAGACTTAAAAAAATATGTAGAGAAAAATCTAAAATATAATAAAAAAAATAGTACAAAAATTAAGTTACCAATATATGATTTAAATAATGTATATTATAAGAAAATTTCTAAAACTGAAACAACAGCTATAATGTATGTATTACAAGATGATATTACTAGAATAACAAGTAAAAGAATAATATATTTAGATATTTTATCAGATATTTTAGATAATTATATGTTTAAAGAAGTTAGAGTAAAAAAACAATTATCATATAATCCATCTGCAACATTTTCAATTTCAAAAAATGCAATTATATTACATGCAAATATTCTAGAAGAAAATAAAAATAAGGTTATGGAAATAATAGATGGTATATTAGAAAAAATAGAACAAGGAATAATATCTGAATCACATTTTGAAAAAGTTAAAGAAGATGTCTGTTTAAGAAATAACACAGAAAAAATGGAAAATAGTAACATTATAACATTTGATTTAGAAAATTATGTACTAGGAATAAGACCAATGAATAAATCAGATATCTTAGAAATAACTCTAGATGAAATAAAAGAATTTGCTAAAAATTTAAAAGTAAAAGTAGTATATTATCTAGGAGGAAAGTAATATGAGTACAGTTAATATTCTTAAAAATTTAGATGTAAATAAAGAAGTCTATAGAAAGTATACCAGTCTTGGAATGAAAATATATGTTATACCAGATAAAAATAAAAAATCAGTTAATATGAATTTGGTAGTTAAATATGGTGGAAAAGATAGAATGTACAAGGATAGATTATCTGGAGAAATTAAACTATTACCAGAAGGTACAGCACATTTTATTGAGCACTTAACATTTAATCAGAAAAATTTAAAATATGATGAAATATTTAGAATTTTTGAAAAATTAGATTGTGAAGTAAATGCTCATACTTCTTTAGATAACACTTGCTATGAAGTAGATATATATGGAAAAGACTATATAAATCCACTTAGAAAACTTTTAGCTATGGTATTTAAACCATATTATACGAAAGAATGTATAGAAAAAGAACTAGGAATTATATTTTCGGAAATAGAAATTAGTAGAAAATTTACTTCTATATATAATGTAATTTTTGAAAATAGTTTTGAATCATCTTCAATAATAGGAAGTAAAGAATCTGTAAGTACAATAACAGAAGATATGATAAATAATGTATATGAAAATTATTATACACCAAATAATATGGCTTTAATTGTATCTGGAAATGTATCTCCTGGAGAAATATTTTTTCAAGTAGAAAAAATATTAAAAAAAATACAAGTAAAATATAAACCTAAAGTAGAAAGAATGTATTTAAAAGAAGAAGAACCTAAACAAAAAACGATGAAAGGAAACTATACAAGAATAAAAGATCCATATGTACAATTAGGATTTAAATTACCAGATGTAGATAAAAAAGAAAAAACAAAATTGAAAATAGTATCAGAACTTTTTGAAATATTACACATATCTAATGCGTCTGAATTTGCTGAAAACTTAAGAAAAAATAAAATAATTAAATCAAAAATTAATTTAGAATATATACAAAGTAAAAATATTTATGTGATAAGTACAAAAACTAAATCACCATTTAAATTTAAAAAATTACTTGTAGATTATCTTGAAAGTTTAGTAAATTGTGAAGTTTCTGAAGAAGATTTTGAAATGGCTAAAAAAGCATTATATGGTAGAAATATTAGACGTTATAATAAAGTGTTTGATTCTATTATATTAAATAATTTTTTAGAAGGAGAAACACCATTTTCAGAAATAGATTTATTATTTACTATGTCAATTGAATCTTATAAAAATTACTTAAATGTATTTTTAGGTAATTTAGATAAAGTTTATATGTATTATCAAAGATAAAAAAGGGGACTTAAATAGTCTCCTTTTTTGGTGGAAAATATTTCTTTTAAAAGAATTTTTATATATTGACTTTATAATAAATAGAAGGTATAATAGCTTTGAAAAGAAGGAGTGATTATATGGCAACAAATATATTAGTAGTAAATTGTGGAAGTTCAACTTTAAAATTTCAACTTATTAATATGCTTACAAATGAAGTTTTAGCAAAAGGAAAATGTGATAAAATAAAACTTCCTAATTCAATTTTTGAATATAAATGTCCAATGAAAGGTGTTAATTTTGAAAGAGAAACTTCTTTCCCAACACATAGTGAAGCTATAGCAACAGTTTTAGCAGAACTTGTTAACAACCAAACTGGACCAATTGCTACAATAAATGAAATAGCAGCAGTAGGACATAGAGCAGTTCATGGAGGAGAAACATTTAAATCTTCTGTTAAAATAACAGACGAAGTTATAGCTAAACTTAATGAACTTGCACCTTTAGCACCATTACATAATCCAGCTTGTGTAACTGGAATGAAAGCTTGTATGGAATTATTACCAAATGTTACTCATGTAGCAGTTTTTGATACAGCATTCCACCAAACAATGCCAGATTATGCATATACATATGCGATACCACATGAATTATATAATGAAGATAAAATAAGAAGATATGGTTTCCATGGTACTTCATATGCATATGTAAGTAAAAGAATGGCAGAAATATTAGGTAAAAATGTTTCAGAACTTAATTGCATTATATGTCATTTAGGTGGCGGAGCTAGTATGTGTGCTATTAAAAATGGTAAATCAATAGATACTACAATGGGATTACCAACAGAAGGTCTTGTAATGGGAACTAGATCTGGTGATGTAGATCCTGGAATAATAACATATTTAATAAAAAATAAAGGTATGACAATAGATGAAGTTTCAGAAATGCTTAATAAAAAATCTGGACTTTTAGGTCTTTCTGGAATTTCAGATTCTAGAGAACTTTGTGAAGCTTCTAGAGTAGGAAATGAAGCAGCTGTTCTTGCAAGAAGAGTAGAAAATTACAGAGTTAGAAAATATATAGGAGCATATATTGCTGCAATTGGTCAAATTGATGCAGTTGTATTTACTGGCGGTATTGGAGAAAATAATGTAGGTGAAAGAGAAATGATTCTTGCAGGTCTTGAACATATTGGAATTGATTTAGATAAAGAAAAAAATAGAGAAACAAGTGGAATAGAAGGTAGAGTATCTTCTCCAATCTCTAGAATTCCAGTATGGGTAGTTCCAACTAATGAAGAACTTGAAATTGCAAATGAAACTTTAAATATAATAGAAGGTTAATTATATAGAAATGAAAGCCCTGCTTTCATTTCTTTTTTTAATTTTATTTGTTTTTTCTCTTGATATTTTTCGATAAATTTAATATAATAGTAGTTGTAAAAAATAATTTAACCGAATAATAATTTAGGAGGTAGCACTATGAATACTACAAAATTAAAAAAGGTAGTTAAAACTATGCAAGAAAGTCAGCATACCTTAAAAGAATTAAAGTTAACAATTTCTGATATAATATTTTTGAAAGATAATGGATATAGAGTAAAATATCATTATGATCCTCGGGTAAAGGACTATGTTTATTATATTACACCAAGAGATGATATGGCTTATATAGTTATTTCAGATTTAGAAGAAAAGGAAAGAAAGTTAAACATTTTACAAATTTCAGATTTACACGTAGGTTCAAATAAGTTTGACGAAGAATCACTTCATAGAACACTTAAAGAAGCTGTAAAAAGAAAAGTAAAATATGTTCACATTTCTGGAGATATATTAGATGGACACAATATGTATAGAGGGCATGAGATAAATCTAAAATATCATACAGCAGAAGAACAAGTAGAATTAATATACTCTATTTTTAGAAAATATAATTTATGGTATATAATTTCACTTGGTAATCATGATGCTTCTTTTACTAAAAATGGTGAAATGGATCCTTTAAGACTTTTAGAAGCTAAAATGGCAGCAGAAGGTAAAAAATTAACTTATTTAGATGCATATGAAGCTAATATAGTTCACTTAGGTGTAGTATTTAGACTTATTCATTTAAATGGCGGACAAGCAAGATCTAAGTCTTATAAACCACAAGTTTATTTATCTAATGTCTTTGATAGTAATGTAAATGATGTACTTTTAGGAAATAAAACTTATAATATAAGAAGTGTACAATGCGGACATTTTCATGTTAGATACAATTTTGAAATAGGTGGAGTAACACTTACTATGCCTGGTAATTTCCAATTTGATGGTGACTTAACCAAAAGAATGGGTATTACAGGTAAAACCGGTGGCATTTTTGAAGAAATCATAATTTATAACGGTCAAATAATAGAAGAAAAAACAGAATTCTTTTAGAGGTGATTATTATGAATAACAATAAGTTATATTCAGATGTTATTAGAAAAGCAATTTCTAAAATGAGAAAAGGTTTATGTACTTTAGAGGAACTTGAAATAACTAAAGAGGATATAGATGAATTAATAGAGTTTGGTTTAAATATTGCATATAATGAATCTACTGATTCATACTATATAGATACAATTTCTACAAACAACTATGAAATAATATCTTTAAAAAGTAATGAAAAAAAAGATATTAAATGGCTTGAGTTAGCAGATTTTCACGTAGGTAGTAAATACTTTGACGAAGAAACATTAAGATATGTTTTAGATAAAGCAAAAGAAAGAGGCTATAAATATGTTCATATTGCTGGAGATTTATGTGCTGGACATCCAAAGTATAAAAAGCAATGGCAAACATTAAATTTAGTTACCGCAGAAGAACAAGCAAAAAAAGTAGTGGATATACTTTCAGATTATCCTTGTTTTGAATATCATGCCGTGCATGGAGATTGTGATTGCTCTTTTGAAAAATATGATTCAATAAACCCACTTTTAATAATAAAAAAAGAATTAAATGCAAAAGGAATAAAGTTTAATTATTTCAATGATTATTCAGCTAATTTAATAATAGATGGAGTGGTAAAAAGAATAGTTCATTTAAAAGAAAGTAGAAAAGCATATACAAGATCTTATCGTATAGACATGTATTTAAGGCAACAATTTGAAAACATTGGAGATAACGTATTAATAGGAGATAGAAATTACAATTTAGCATTTATACAATTTGGACATCTTTTAATTAACACGTATGACGTAAAAGGTTCAACACACCTTACCTCTACAAGTGGATTTATTTTTGATAAAACCAATTCACTTGGAGAGTCATCAAGTTATCCATCTGCAAGATTATGTGAAACAACTATCCAAAATAGCCAAGTATTAAAATTTGTTACAACCGTAATTAGGAAGTACAGAAAAATAGACTAAGTAAAAAGAGAATAGATATTTCTATTCTCTTTTTGTATTTTTTTGTATTTTTTTGTAGATAAAAAAATATATATGTGCTAATATAATATTGAGGTAAGAAGAATGGGTACGAAAGAAAATAAAGAAATAGAAAAACTAAAGAAAAGTATAATAAAAGAGCAAGAAAAAAAGGTTAAAGAAAGAAATAAAATAATAGAAAAAGAGCAAAAAGAAAAAGCTCAAAAAGAAAAAGAAGAGATAGAAAAAGTTACTAAAAATAAAGAAGAAATTTTAAAAATAAAAGAAGAAATAGAAAAAGAAAAAAGAAAAGAAGAAAATAGTAAATTTAAAAAAGCTATGTCTAACTTTAGAAGAAATAGAAAAGAAGAAGGATATCATGTATTTTCTATAGTTATTATAATTATTTGTATATCTTGTAGTATATTACTTACATATATAGCAGCAAATAAATTATCTAATAAAGTTTATAAAAATGTATATTTAGGAAAACATTATGTAGGTGATCTAACAGAAAAAGAATTGGAAGAAAAAATTAGTCAAATATATGAAGAAGAAAATCTAAAAATAATAGTTACTGTAAAAGATGGAGATAAAATAATAGATACAATATCTCCAGAAGATATAGATCTTAGTGTAGATGTTTTGCAAACTAAAAAAGATGTTTTACAATTTGGAAGAAATGCTAATATATTTGAAAATAATTTGAATATATTTAATGCTTTAATAAATAAGAAAGTAATAAATTTTAATTATAAATATAATAGAGATAAATTAGTAGATACAATTGCTATGATGCAAACATCTATAGAAGGAAGAGCGATAAATGACAAGTATGAATTAAATGAAGACAAACTTATTATAACAAAAGGAAAAGATGGTTACAAAATAGATGAAGAAAAAATGGAGAGTAGTATAGATAGATTGTTTTCTATGCAAAAAAATGCAGAATACCAAATAGAAAAATTGCATGAAGAAGCTGAAGATTTAGATATAGAAAAAGTATATAAAGAAGTATATAGAGAAGCTAAAGATGCAAGTATAAAGAAAAATAATGATGGAACTGTTTCTTTTGAAAAAGAAGTAGTAGGATTATCTTTTGATAAAAATAAGTTACAAGAAGCATTAAAAAATGCTAAAGATGGAGAAAGTTTTGAATTTGCATTAAATGTAACAAATCCTAAAATAAAATATGAAGATATAAAATGGGAAGGATATAATGATTGTTTAGGAGAAATGACAACTCATTTTCCAGCAGGAGTATATGCAAGAAGTACAAATTTAAAAATAGCACTTAGTTATTTAAATGGTAAAGTTATAATGCCAGGAGAAGTATTTTCATATAATAGAGTAATAGGAAATCCAACAGCTGCAAAAGGATATAAACCAGCAGCAACATTTAAAGGTGGAGTTGTAGTTGATGAAATGGGTGGAGGAATATGTCAAACAGTTTCCACATTATATAACGCAGCATTATATGCTAATTTAGATATAATTGAAAGACATCCACATGGACTTGCAGTAGGATATGTAAAACCTAGTTTAGATGCAACTATGTATAATCCAGTAAAAGATTTAAAATTTAAAAATAATAGGAATTATCCAATAAAAATAGTAACATATTTTTCTACTAACGGAACTCTTAGTATAAAACTTATGGGTACAAAAGAGGAAACAGATGTAGATGTAGTGTTAGAAAGCAAAACAATAAATACTAGAAAATTTGCTACTACATATATAGATGATCCTACACTCCCTAAAGGAAGACAAGTAGTAAAAAGTCAAGGTGTAATTGGATATACATCTGAAGCATATAAAATTACTAAAAAAGATGGAGCTATTATTAAAAGAGAACTTCTATCTAGAGATACATATAAACCAACAAATAAAATAGTAAGAGTTGGAACTAAATAAATGGTGCATAGCATCATTTATTTTTTTACATTTTTTTATAAAATAATTGCTATATTTAAATAATAGTGTTATAATCGTATAGAAGACGATGAATTAGGAGGCGTATATGAAAAAAATTATACAAGGGGTATTATTAATATTATTATTAGTTGTTTTAGGTGTAGGATCATTTTATGCAACATATAAAATTAAAATAGCAGCTAAATTAAAAGAAGAACCTAAAGAAGTAGTTCATAAAATATATTATGCAGATGACTTAAATAAAAGTCCTGTAATATTAACATATTATACTAAAAAATTTGATAATTCGTTATCACAAGAAGAACAAGCAAAGCAATTATTAAATGCATTATTAAGAGGACATGAAAATGGATATAGTCCAATGTCTGTATATACAAAAGTTAATAATGTAACATACAATAAAGATAAAAAAGAATTAACTGTAGATTTTAATGATGAATTTGAAGTAATGCAACCTAGAATTGAAAAAATGAAAAAAGTAAGTATAGATTGTATAGTAAATACATTAACACAAATTAAAAAGGTAGATACAGTTAAAATATTAATAGATGGAAAAACAAAAACTAAGTTTGGAGATAGTATAGATATATCTAAACCATTAATTAGTAATATAAAACAATATGAAATAAGAGAAATGCAAGAAGAAAAAATTGCAAAACATATTAAATCTTTATTATATACAAATAAAGAAGAAAATCTTGAATACACAAGTAAACCAACAAGTTGGGGTGCTAAAGTTATGAAAGTAAAAGAAGTATTAGATAAAGATACAGAACAAGAAGTAGTATATTCTGTGGTAGGAAAAAGCAAAGATAAAAAAATAGTTATTCCACAAAAATATGAACAAACATATAAAGCAAATAAAGATGGTTTATTTATAAATGATGTAAAAGTATTACCTAGAGATTTATATGCAGGTAACAAATGGCAAATAGACAATTACATTCCTTTATTAAATTCAACTAAAAAAGTCTCTACATATCCTGCTAACTGTGAAGTTAAAGAAGTAAATTATATAGAGGAAGATGGAAAAATAATAAAAGAATATAAAGTAACTGTTGAAATACCAACTATGAAAACAAGAAATAAAACAAAATATACAGAAACAGTTTGTTTTAGAGAAGGAGTAGGAATTTACAAAAAAGAAGTAACTGATCCAAACAGTACATCATTTGTAACTTTAGAATATGAATTAAAATAATAGTAATAATAATATAGCAAAAGTTTTTAACTTTTGCTATAAATTTTAAGGAGGAAAAAATGTTAAATGAATTTTCAAGACAAGAAATTTTAATTGGAAAAGAAAGAATGGAGTTAATAAAAAAAGCCAAAGTAGTGGTTGTTGGAATTGGTGGAGTAGGAAGTTATGTAGTAGAAGGCTTAGTAAGAGCTGGAATAGAAAACATAGTTTTAGTTGATTCAGATAAAATTTCATTAACTAATATAAATAGACAATTACATGCAAATCATGCTACAATTGGCAGAGAAAAAGTAAAAGTTATGGAAGAAAGAATTTTATTTATAAATCCAAAAGCTAAAGTAACAACATATAATACTTTTATAACAAAGGAAAACATTAAAGATGTTATAGATGATGATGTAGATTATATAGTAGATGCTATAGATACTGTAAAGTCTAAGATAGAATTAATAAAATATGCTAAATATAAAAATATAAAAATTATATCAAGTATGGGAACAGGAAATAAATTAAATCCAACTATGTTAAAAGTTGCAGATATTTCTAAAACAAAAATGTGTCCTTTAGCTAAAGTAATAAGAAAAGAACTTAAAAAGCAAAAAATTGAAAAATTAAAAGTTGTATACTCAGAAGAAGAACCAAGAAAAATATTATTTAAAGAGGAAGAGGATGTTAAAGCAGGAAGTGTATCATTTGTTCCTTCTGTTGCAGGTCTAATTATAGCTTCTGAAGTGATAAAAGATATAATAGATTTTGATTAATTAATATTTACTTTAATAGATATATATGATAATATATTTACAAAGAGGTGTTATTATGAAAAAAATAAAAGGCGAACCAATAATTGTATTAGGTGTCATTTTACTTGCTATAGTTATCGGAGGAGTAGTAAGTGTAGTAGGCTCTGGTTCTAAAATAGAAAAATCTAAAATAGAAAAAGAATTAGATACTGAACTTGCTAAAATGCAAGCTGTTTACGATCCATATGTTAATGTTGAAAGTGGTAAATCTGATGTTAAAAATGAATTACCAAATAAAATAACAGCTGGAGAAAATAAAGAAGAAAGAGTTGAAACTTTTGCATATCCTTGTGATAAAGACAAAATGAGAATTGTTGATTATTTTGATAAAAAATATATAGGAGTAGATAAAAGTTATTTAGATGCTGTAATGTTAACACCAGCATTTAATAAAGGATGTCCTGGAATGGTATATAGAGTAAGTGAAAATTCATCTGCTTATTCTATAGGAGATGGTGTTGTTGTAAATATTATAGACAATACTAGCAAAAAATTAGGATACACAATTGAAATCGAAAATGAAAATGGTTTTAAAACAATTTATTCTGGACTTAGTAATCTTGTAGTAAGTAAAAATCAAAAAGTAACAAAAGGTCAAAAAATAGGTTCTATTGGTAATATAGATAACGTATTATTAAATAATGAACTTAGATTTTACATTTTAGAAGGAAATGTAGTAGTAGACCCTGCTAAATACATTGGTAAATAAAATAAACGTGTAAAACGTTTATTTTTTATTTAATATAGAAAGAAGGAATAAGAATGAGTAAATTAGTTTGGAAACCTGGAACAATGGTATATCCGCTTCCAGCAGTAATGGTATCTTGTGGAGATATGGAAAACAGTAATATAATAACAATAGCATGGACAGGAATAGTAAATACAAATCCAGCTATGACATATATTTCAGTTAGACCAGAAAGATATTCATATAACATAATAAAAGAAAATGGAGAATTTGCAATAAATTTAACAACTAAAAATCTTGCTAAAGCTACAGATTTTTGTGGAGTAAAATCTGGTAGAGATATAGATAAATTTAAAGAAATGAATTTAACAAAAGAAAAAGGAAATTTTGTTAAATGTCCATTAATTAAAGAAGCTCCTGTAAATATAGAATGCAAAGTAGTTGAAGTAAAACATTTAGGAAGTCATGATATGTTTTTAGCGGAAATACTAGCTGTAAATGTAGATGATAAGTATTTAGATGAAAAAGGTACTTTTGATATGGGAAAATGTGAACTTATGGCATATAGTCACGGAAAATACTATGAATTAGGTAAAGAATTAGGAAAATTCGGACATTCCGTAACCAAAAAGAAGAAAAAGCATAAATAGGGGTTGCACTATTATGTTAAATATGTTATAATGTAAATATAATAATTAAAAAAATATTTTTTAAATAAAAAATATGGAGGTCATGCATATGACAAATGAAAAGAAAATAATAGTTCCTAACTATATTAACGATAATGAAAAAGAAAAATATTTAAAAGATTATCTTAATGAGGGTTATGTAATAATTGCAGTTTATGATTATGATTCAGATTATGATGTTTATGTTTTAAAAAAATAGATTAAATTAAAGCCAACTTAAAAGTTGGCTTTTTTCTTTTTCTAACAAGAAATTTAGGAAAAATAATTGACTAAAAAATAGATATGTTATAATATTTATATATAAGGATAATACTAAGGAGGAAAATAATGAAAGAGGAAGATATGAATAATAAAAATATTAATATAAATGAGAGAAATAGCGTATCTACAACACAAACAAATAATATAAATGAGGTTAATAAAAATATACCTGGGCCTCTTTCAAATGAAAATAATTCAAAGCCAAAATATGATTCTAATGCAGGGAATAATATATCATTAGGTTTTGATACGGTACCAGATTATGATAAAATCGAAAAGGAAAAAAGAAGAAGAGAAGAAGAAAAAAGAGCACAATTAGAAGATTTAAAAAGGTTACAAGAAATAGAAAGAGAAAAAGAAGAATTAAGAAGAAAACTTTTCGAATCAAAAAAACCTCTTATTAATGTAAAAAAAACAACAATACAAGCTCAAAAGGTAGATAGATTTTTTAATCCAATCATAGAAAATGAAAATAAAGATACACATCAAGAATGTGGCTTTTTTGATATTCCTGAATATGAGCCTATACAAGTTAGAAAAGAGGAAGAAGATAAGCAATATATTAAAGCTACTAAAGTTCCATCTAATAATGAAAAATCTACTTATGAATTAGATCCAACTATGACAGTAGAAGAAAATATAATGGCAGAAGTAGAAAATAATAATGAGGAAAGTAATGTTCAACAAGTACAATCACAAGATTACAATGTACAAAAAGAACAAAATAATGTCAAGTCAATAGAAGTAAAAACTGAACCTACTTTTGAAGTTACTCCAGTAGAAGAAGAGCAATCTCAAGTAGAAGAAAACACATATTTTGTACAACCAAC
>RCNI01000251.1_pt1 | contig 35630 bp, 32 predicted proteins | sample 2041151 | NCBI WGS metagenome assembly RCNI01 (sample SAMN09708214, study PRJNA481090) | feces metagenome | isolation source: feces | place: Antarctica: Albino Rookery
AACACATTTCCGTTTATATTCATAGCTGTAGCGCATGAAAATACCCCCTCTACTGGTTGTCCAGTAAAGGGGGTACATAACATTTTCCGACACCTGCTTTTTCTATATGTAAAATTGGATAATTATTCTACATCGATGACAATGATCCAAATTCCTACAGAAAAGAGAATCCACAGGACTGCCGTTTCATCGCATAAAAAGAAGATACGGTACAGCCCTAAAACGGGACTGTACCGTATCTTTTAAAACTTCCTTATGGGGCGTACCCATTATGGCAGTCCTTTTTTGTATAAAATAATCTCCTTTGGACAAGACTTCCAAAGGAGGCGATTTTTATTAAGACGTATTTAGGTGCAGCCATTGCAGGCGCATGCGCCGGAATTATAAACGGTCTCTTCGGTGCCGGGGGCGGCATGGTTTTAGTGCCTCTGCTGACACTGCTGACCGATCTGAAAGATGAGGATATTTTTTCTTCTTCCGTTGCCATCATCCTGCCAGTCACTGTAATTTCACTATTTGTCACGGGATTAAATAAACAGATTCCGTGGAACGATGCCCTCCCCTACCTGATTGGAAGTGCCGTTGGGGGCATTGCCGCAGGCCTTTGGGGCGAACGAATCCCTACAAAATGGCTGCACAAAGTCCTTGGTTTGCTGATTATCTGGGGAGGAATTCGTACATTATGTTAGAATGTCTGCCTGTCTGTTTGGTTGTAGGCTCTGTTCTCGGTTTTATGTCCGGTCTTGGAATTGGCGGCGGTACCCTGCTGATTTTGTGGCTGACAGTAGTGCTTGACGTAGATCCTTCCACTGCCAGAATCATCAATCTGCTGTTTTTTATTCCCTCCGCACTCATCGCATGTCTTTTTCGCTGGAAGAAGGGACATCTCAATGCTAAAACACTGATTCCCGCCATAATTGCAGGATGTATAGGGGCCGGAATTTTTTCCTGTTTCTCCGATGCAATAAACGTCAACGTGCTGAAGAAAATATTTGGGCTTATTCTGATTGCCGCAGGCATGAGAGAATTATTCTACTGTCAAAAGCACCAGAAGCATTAATAGTAGTATTCCTGAATCAGACTCCAATACTTCCCTATCAGTTCAGAACAATAAATTTTAGGCGTAGGTGAATTTCGGACTTCCCTCCACAAAATGGACGCCACTCTCATTTTGCTATGAACATGGATGTTCCTTTCATCTGCACAGAAATCCTTCAGGAACCTGTTCCACTGACAGGATGTGTTGTCGTACTGTGCATAATCGGACTTGCCGTAGTACATTTCCAGCATATCCTGCAACGTAAAGGTTCTGTCGTTTTCACGTTTCACTTTTCGCCATGCGGTTGCCATATCTGCTGTAAATCGAAATGGCTCAACACCTGTTTGCCTGGAGAAAAATTCTCGAAAATGGGCATTGAAGCAAAATCCGCAATCAAGCAAGGGACAGTCCAACGTCACTGCCTTGATTGCCTTTTTCGCTATTTTCGTGTTTCTTTTCTGAATCCGATTTCCGTTGAAGTATTCCTTGATATTGCAGTTTAATTCCTGCTTTGTCCCTGTATGATCGATGCCAAGCTGTCTGCATATCGCCGATAACTCCTGACGATACCAATAATACTTTTGAAATTCATCATAGGATTTTATTTCGCTAAAATTCGGTCGTTCCTGCATAGACCTTTCTCCACAAATTACAGAAATCCAGTGAAATGCGGATTTATCTGCAAAATCCACAGCGTTTGTACCACCCTGTCACAAAATCTCTCCAGAGTCATCACGATCTCCGGCTTGCTTTTATGTATGCAGAACGCTTTGCATTCCTTATAGTATATGTTCTTTCTAAATCTGCACAAAAACCACATTTTATCTATTCCTGAAAGCCAGGTAGCCTTCCAAAATCAGAGATGCTGCCACAGCATCGACGGTATTTTTACGCTTTTTCCCATGATAATTGTGGTCGCTCAAAATATTATGCGCTTCAACAGTGGTTCTGCGTTCATCCCACATAGCAACAGGAAGCCCTGTCGCTTCCTTCAGCTGCTCGGCAAAAGCACGGCAAACCTCCGCTCTTGGGCCTTCAGAGCCGTCCATATTCTTAGGAAGTCCCACAACAATCTCTCCAATTCCATTCTCCGCAACGAGCTTCTGGATTTCCGAAATGGTTTTTTCATCCTTGCGGCTGTGGATTACGGTTGTAGAGCCAACAATGCTGCACAGCAGGTCACTCATCGCGATTCCGGTGCGAGCATCACCGTAATCAACACCCATAATTTTCTTAGTCATAACGCTTCCGCCTTTCGTCTATCTTTGCCGCCATTGTACAACAAAAAAACAAAAAAATAAAGGAAAATATTATTGACAATCTAAATACCCCATGTTAAAATGGATCTACCTGTGAAAAAGGGTTTATTTTTATGCCCATTTTCAGCCTCGGAGCGGCAATTGTAGTTTTCCGCTTACTAAATTTTTACTAGACGGGGTGATACAGGGAGGCAATTTTTAAGGAGGTGCCGTTATGCGCGTAAAGGTCACTTTGAGATGCTCTGAGTGCAAGCAGAGAAACTACAACACCATGAAGAACAAGAAGAACGACCCCGACCGTCTCGAGATGAAGAAGTACTGCAGATTCTGCAGAAAGCACACCATGCACAACGAGACCAAGTAAGGAGGCCCACCTAACATGGCAGAAGTCAAAAAGGAAAACTGGTTCAAAAGAACCTGGGGCAAAGCAACCAGATACTTCCGTGAGCTCCGCAGCGAACTGAAGAAGGTCGTTTGGCCCACTCCCCAGCAGGTACTGAAGAACACTTTGATCGTCGTCGCATGCGTTGTCGTGGTCGGCGCCTTCATCTGGCTGTTCGACTTTGTGGCTCAGGTCGGCATTAATGCCCTGATCGGGGCCTTCAACTAAGGTGCGAGCCATGGCAGATACCGCAAGATGGTATGTTGTTCATACCTACTCCGGTTACGAAAACACTGTAAAGGCCACTATTGAAAAGACCGTGGAAACCCGTCAGCTGCAGGATCAGATTCTGGCGATCTCCATCCCTATGGAAACCGTCACCGAAATCACCGAATCCGGTGTCAGCAAGACCTATGACCGTAAGGTCTATCCCGGTTATGTGCTGGTCAAAATGGTGTATAGCGATGACACTTGGCATGTCATCAAGGATGTACGAGGTGTAACCGGCTTCGTTGGTACATCCAGCAACGACCCCATCCCCCTGTCCGAAGAGGAAGTTTACGCAATGGGTGTTGAGAAGAAGGAAATCATTGTCAACTATGCAGTTGGCGATACCGTCCGCATTCTCGATGGTCCCTTGAGCAGCTTCACCGGCACGGTGGATAACATCGAGGTCGATAATAACACGGTCACTGTGGTTGTATCCATGTTCGGCCGTGAGACCCCCGTCGAGTTTGAACTCGATCAGGTTGAGGTCATCTCCCAGTAAACGCATCGGGTCGGATTGTCCGACCGGAACGTGGGAGGGGCACACGCCCCGCAAAAAATGCGTATGACGCATATTACCACATTTTTTCAGGAGGTGCTTATTATGGCACAGAAAGTCACTGGCATCATTAAGCTTCAGATTAACGCCGCAAAGGCTACCGCTTCTCCCCCCGTTGGTCCCGCTCTGGGTCAGCACGGCGTTAATATCGCTGCATTTATCAAGGAATTCAACGCACGTACCAAGGACATGGAAGGCTACAAGATTCCTGTCGTCATCACTGTGTACGCAGACCGCAGCTTCACCTTCATCACCAAGACTCCTCCTACCCCCCTGCTGGTCATGAAGGCCATCGGTCTGGAGAAGGGTTCCGGTGTTCCCAACAAGACTAAGGTTGGTACCATCACCAAGGCTCAGATCTCCGAGATCGCTAAGACCAAGCTGCCCGACCTGAACGTCACTTCCCTGGAAGCCGCTGAGAGCCAGGTTGCTGGCACTTGCCGCTCCATGGGCGTTTCCGTTGTTGATTGATAATTGCTAATCCGGGATTTGCCCGGAAATGTGGGAGGATTATTCCGCATCACCACTTTATAGGAGGATATAACATTGTTTAGAGGCAAAAAGTATCAGGAAAGCGCGAAGCTGATTGACCGCGCTGTTCAGTATGATCCCGCTGAAGCCCTTGATCTGGTCGTGAAGGGTGCTTCCGCTAAGTTCGACGAGACTGTCGAGCTGCATATTAAGTTGGGTGTTGACTCCCGTCACGCTGACCAGCAGGTCCGCGGCGCTGTCGTTCTGCCCAACGGCACCGGCAAGACCCGCCGTGTGCTGGTGTTCGCTAAGGACGCTAAGGTTGAGGAAGCTAAGGCTGCTGGCGCTGACTATGTTGGCGGCATGGAGCTGGTTGAGAAGATCACCAAGGAAAATTGGTTTGACTTCGACGTCGTTGTTGCTTCCCCCGACATGATGGGCCTGGTTGGCCGTCTGGGTAAGGTTCTGGGCCCCAAGGGTCTGATGCCCTCCCCCAAGGCTGGTACCGTGACCCCCAATGTCGCTGCTGCTGTTAAGGAAATTAAGGCTGGTAAGGTCGAGTATCGTCTGGACAAGACCAATATCATCCACTGCCCCATCGGCAAGATCTCCTTCGGCACTGAGAAGCTGACCGAGAACATGGATACTCTGGTTTCCGCTGTTGTGAAGGCTAAGCCCTCCGCAGCTAAGGGTACCTATATCCGTTCCTGCACTGTCGCTTCCACCATGGGTCCCGGCGTCAAGGTTTCTACCGCTAAGTATCTGTAATCATATGGATGCGTCAAATCCCCCGGATTTTCCGGGGGATTTATATATACTATATTCTCTCTGTTTGCGCGTGCCTGATAGTACGGAATCAGGACGAGGCAACGTTAGGAAAATGATTCCTAGAAAAGATTTACGAAAATATATATTGACAAAACACAATTCGTATGCTATTATATTGTAGTTGCCAAAGACAGCAGGTTGCGAGAGCAATAAATCCTGCCGAGGTGCGCTGAATATGATTTTTCTGCGTGTCTTCTTGTCTTCTGGCAGGATGACACTTTTTTTATTTTTCGGAGGTGAAAATTATGCCCAACGCTAAGGTTCTTGAGAGCAAGAAGGCAGTTGTTGAAGCCCTTACCGGTAAGATCAAGGAAGCTACTTCCGTGGTTTTCGTTGACTACAAGGGTATCACTGTTGCTCAGGATACCGAGCTGCGTAAGCAGTTCCGCGAAGCTGGTGTTGAGTACTCCGTTGTTAAGAACACCCTGACTAATTTCGCAACTAAGAATGCTGGTTACGATTTCTCTGAGGTTCTGAACGGTACTACCGCTATGGCTTCCACCACCGGCGACCCCATCGCCCCTGCTCGTATCGTCTGCGAGTTTGCTAAGAAGAATAAGACCTGCTCCCTGTCCATTAAGGGCGGCATCGTTGAGGGTTCTACCCTGACCGCTGCTGAGCTGAATGGCTTCGGTGAGCTGCCCAGCAAGAACGCTCTGGTCGCTTCTGTTCTGGGTACCTTCTTGGCACCTATCTCCAGCCTGGCTTTCGTCTTGGATCAGGTTCGTATCCAGAAGGAAGGCGGCGCTCCTGCTGCAGAAGCAGAAGCTTAATCTGTTCGTAACTCAAAACTCAAACCATCTACTTTTTAACTATTAGGAGGATTATTACAATGGCTAGTGAAAAGATCACTGCTCTCGTTGAGGAAGTCAAGGGCCTGACCGTTCTGGAGCTGTCCGAGCTGGTTCACACCCTGGAGGATGTTTTCGGTGTTTCCGCTGCTGCTGCTGCTGTTGCTGCTCCCGCTGCTGGCGCTGCTGCTGAGGTCGAGGAGAAGACCGAGTTTGACGTTATCCTGAAGAACGCTGGCGCTTCCAAACTGGGCGTTATCAAGGTTGTTCGTGCTATCACCGGCATGGGCCTGAAGGACGCTAAGGATCTGGTTGACAACTGCCCCAAGACCCTGAAGGAAGCTGTCTCCAAGGAAGACGCTGAGAAGATGATCGCTGAGCTGAAGGAAGCTGGCGCTGAGGCTGAGATGAAGTAATTCATCTCTCCAAAAGAGATTCTTCACTTATAATGACGACCGTCAGTTTTCTGACGGTCGTTTTTATAGCTGCATTCTTTTCTGTATATCATATGCTTAAAAATGAGCCATGCCAAACTTTAATCAGTTTGGTATGGCTCATTTATTATTACATTCAGCGTTTTCTCCAGAATTCACATGTAAATGAAATCATAATAAACGGTCGTTCCAAGCTATCTTAATAGCCAGTCATAGCCTCTGCGAGCAGCTTACCCCCCTGCTTGACGACGATAATTTTTACATTATTTGTCGTACGTACAACACCATTTTTGCCATTGGTGTCAACCAAATAGGTCACATCGCATAAATAGCGATCCTCACCAATGTTGACCATTCTATTAATCGTCATAGATGCTACTGTATTTCCCTTGTTCTGTGCATATTCATAGTTCGAAAGTGCCGAGCGGAAGCGATTAGCCAGTTCACCATTTTTTACCATGTATTGTGCCAGTTTATTAAAATTTGCAGCAACATTGTTTTTGTTAGAGCCACCATAAGTCACAAATAACTTAATATATGTGTCCAGAAACTGCTCCAGTGAATTCCGTTCCTCATCTGTGCAGTTATTTAGGAACTCACTCAAATCCGCGCTGTCACCCAATACAACAGCTGCTCCGGTACGATCTTTAACTTCAAAGTCTACCTCTCCAAGGAGGGGACCCACCTCATAGGTAGTCAAATGAGGAAGATGGTAGTCCTTATAAAATTCTTTCATCTCAGGATACGGGACGTTATCCTTGGTCACATAGGTTTCATCTAAGAGGATTCCATTAACCGATACCGAAAATTCACTGGGTACAGTAATCGTCTGTTTCTCCCCTTTCACCCAGGAAAAATCAGCAGTTTCCTTGCTGACTTTCCAATCAGAGAATCCATAACGACTTTTTTCCTCATGAGTCAATGTGATCTCACCCACGATTTTACTGCCGCAACGCAGTGCATAAATCCACTGACCATCAGTGGACTTAGATACATTCTTGGCGTATGTAAATTTGTCACTAAGCTGATTCCGAATTATCTCCCTGCACGCTGCTTCATTTTGAAGATTTTGGTCAAAATCAGGCATATAGTCCTGTGATAACCCGAATAAATGGTCTACCGTAAGGTGCTCCATATAGTTATCGAGGGCCGTCTGCGGTCTGGAATTTTCATATGCACCCAGAAAATCCCACAGCACTGCCAAACCAACACCTGCAATTAGAAAAAATAGGACAATATAAATAATTAATCCAATCAAAAATGGACGGCTGAAAATGCCATTTTTCCTTTTATTCATGGTCTTTCACCCCCTCTTTGAGTACCAGGAACGCAGTCGGCACTGGTCGAATTCCAATAACAGATGCACAATTGTTGACGTAATCTCCTTGATACCACATCAAAGAGGAAGATCCTCCATCCAAATTGCAGGCATTTACCGCGCCATAGGAGAAGAAAACGTCAATTAAATCCTGATAAGTTGCACCAAGACTAATAACCTGACGACCATCAATAACCAAAAGCAACACTGCACCATCGGAACGCTGACCAATGGCCGTTCTGGGATTCAGCCCACTACGTATCTCACCGGAATCATTGGCAACGCCGTTTGAAATCAGCACAGGGCCAAAGCTGACGCCATACTGAATATCCTGTTTTTCAACATCCTGTGGGCTCATTTTGCCAACGTGCATAATGTGGTTGCTGTCAAAACCAACGAAACCGTCTCTGACACCACTGGAAGCATAGTAGGGCTTACCATCATAAACCACCATTGTATCCGGAATACTTCCGTTTCCATGGCCGTCAGGGTCATAAAATCCGCCTGCGTTGGTACCTGCAACGGCATCAAATTTCTTTACCATATCTGCAACAGTGTAGCCACGCGCACCAAAAGATGCTACGTCACATCCCAAAATAACGCGGGAAGGATCCAGTACAACCATCATGTAGCCGGAATATCCTTCACCCTTGACAGGCTCAATGATAATTCCGTCGCCGTCTTCATCAATCAATCCCCATTCATCTACAACAGGGCCTTCCTCAGGTGCAGGGCCCGTCGGTTTGGGAACATTGATAAGTGATGTATCCGTTTCAATTTCTTCTGCACCGTCTCCTGCCTCGATAGCGGCAATTTCATCCTCTGTAAAATACAAATCGGCAAGAAATCCCACTGCGCTGGTTTCCCGAACAGACATCACAAACAAATTCCGTGCCGTTGTCGAAGGCCCTTTGGCCACTACGTACATTACGCCATACAGTGCAGATGCAACCAGCAGGACTGTTACCAGCAGTACAACTGCACACCTGCCAACTACCACCAGTGTACGACGACCTTTTGACAGCTCAGATTTTGAAGATAAGTTCTGTTTCCGCTGTTTGGGATCAGCTTCGTATAATCCTCTTTTTTTCACCTTTTATCCTCCATCTCCAATTTTTTTCAGTATAATCATATCAAATTATGTCTGTTTTGTAAAGTTTAGATATCTATCAGTACAGCTAAAACGGACGCATCTGTATAGATGCGTCCGCTCAATTTATCGAATATGCAGATCTCCTGCTGTATCAAGAAGCCACTGGGCCCATTCCCGATACCCTGCAACATAAGGATGACAGCCATCACCGCTCCAATTTGACGGCATATAGCCTTCCTCATCGGCCAGCCACTCGTTAACATCGATATACCGAATCTGATCACCGTCAGCTAAGCTGGCAATTGCATCATTGAGCGCATGAAGATTATCAAGTCCAAAATACGATTTACTAGCCGCTTTTTCTCGACTCACAGTCATTATTCCCTGGACAATAATCACTGCATCAGGTTGCTTTTCCTGAATAAGATCCAACAGCTGTCGATATTTTGAGATAATGCTTTTGTGGCTACTTCCGCACTCATTCAGGCCCAAATTGACGTAGATTTTTCCGTAAGATCTTGTGCTCAGAAGATCTCCCAAGGTTGTATCTCCAAAATTTGTATCGCCGCACTTAGCATCCAACACGCCATAAACCGTCATGCCTACCTGACAAAAATATTCCGCCTTGCCCAATCTGGCGTAGTCACGCAAGCCCACAGTTCTGGAATCGCCGACGAACAACACATCGTCGAACCAGCTCTCCTCCACATCCTCCGGCCACGGCTCTGTGGGCGGTTCTGTTGGCACTTCCGTTGCAGGCGGATCTGACTGCGCTTCTGTGATTGCCTCCGTAGATTCCTCCGTAATTGGCGGTTCCGTTGATTGATCTGCAGGTAGTTCCAGTTCTTTCTGCGCCATGGTCTGGAGTGCATACTTGACACCCTCATCTTCAAGCAGAACAAACGGAACTGCCATGATACTTATATCCTGACAAAGTTCCAAATCCCGCAGTACACCATACTTCAAAAATCCCCCCAGGCAGGCAACCAATACAGATGTTATCAGCAACAAACACAACAGTGTAAGCAAGTGTTTATTCATAGTTCACCTCAATACTGAAAATAGAGAAACGGGTCCTGAGCAGCGGTGGAAATGAACTTGACAACTACCCAGAACAGAATTACCAACACAATATCTGTCAGCGTATGATCCTGCACCTTCCTCCAAATTTTCCTAGGCAACGGTGTTGCAAAAATGATGCCTGCAATCAGTAATCCCAGATATTCATGTCCCCAGATCAGATAATCTTGTCCATTAGCTGTCTGCCCCAGTGCACCGAATAGTCTGCCGGCGAACATAACCAGCTGATTCCAGTCGCCAATTGCAAACGGAACCCAACTCAATACAATCACAAAAATTACATAGACATGGCACACAACTTTTGTCTTTTTCAGAATTTTACCAAGCCAAAGTCGCTCCATCACAATGCAAAAGAATATGAATCCGGCCCAGATCAGGTAATTTCCACCTACTCCGTGCCATAGTCCTGTAAACAGCCAAACAACAGCCAGATTGAAAATTGTCCTGAACTCTCCCCTGCGATTACCGCCCAAAGGAATATACAGGTATTCACGAAACCAGGCACCAAGCGTCACATGCCAACGGCGGTAAAAATCAGAGACAGAGCACGATGCATAGGGTTCCAAAAAATTCTGAGGCAGATCATATCCCAGCATCTTTCCAAGACCAACCGCCATCAAGCTGTAGCCGTAAAAATCAAAGTACAGACGCATGGCAAAGGCAATAATAGCCATCCAGGCAAATGGGATGGAAATGCTTTCAAATCCCACTACAGCAGCCTGTGACCACAAACCTCCAAGTCTGTTCGCCAGAAGCACCTTTAACGCAAGACCCAGGATCAACTGCTGCAGCCCCTGATGAAACATCTGGTATGTAGGCTTTGCCTGCATTGTCTGTCGCTGGAGCGTATGTGGATTCATCAAAGGACCTGAAAGCAGCTTGGGAAACATAATCATCTGGCTGCAATAACAGAAGAAATTTCTTTCTCTCAGCAGCTTTCCGCGATAGATATCAATCAGGTATGCAGACATCTGAAACAGATAAAAACTCATTCCGGCAGCCAGGTAAATGCCGCCCCCATATATTTTGAGAACCGCTAAACTACCACCCATCAGGGTAAGGAACGTAGTCAGCAGCCATCCCGAAGGATGACTTTCAAGCGCAACCCCTGCAAAATAAACAAACACCGTTGCAACCGTCAACATACTGATTGCCAGTACATTCCCTTGAGTTGCAAACCAGTAAAACACCATACTGCCTATGGTCAAAACCACATTGCGGCCTATACCCCGGGCAAGTAAATAAATCACCATGAATACAGGCAGAAACCCATATATAAATTCGATACTGTTAAACTGCATGAGCCCAATCCATCTTTCTATTTCGTTGAAGGCTGCATAGCCTCTAAAGTGCCTTTCAAATCTATCAACATAAACGACACGCTAATTAACTGACTGAATTTTGTACCAACCGCTCTGACAACTAAATTATATCTGTCACAACGAGAGAAATCAACACGAATCTGTCGCATCCAGATGATTCTCACATATTATCCGAAACTCTAATGTTGTTCCCCAATGCGTACCGGCAAAAGCAGTGCGTTCAAAAGCTACACCGTCTAGCATCATCAAATATTTCGCTTAAAAAACGACCATGGTGCCTTCTAAACAGGATTACCATGGTCGATATTGTCAGCATTTATCCAGTCGATTTATTCTGCCTTCTCAACTGCCTCGATAACACCATCGACAGCAGTGGTATCAACAGTTTCCATCAGGCCATTATCGTAGCACTCAGCTACATGAGGGTCAATGGGCAGTCTTGCCAGAATAGGCAGACCAAATTCAGCAGCTACGTCATCCAGATGGCTCTTACCGAACACTTCAATCTTCTTGCCACAGTCAGGGCACTGAAGGTAAGAGTAGTTTTCGACAAATCCAAGAACAGGAATGTGCATCATGTTAGCCATCTTCACAGCCTTGGACACGATCATAGAGACCAGATCCTGAGGGCTGGTCACAATGACAATGCCATCAACAGGCAGGCTCTGGAATACAGTCAGAGGCACATCGCCGGTTCCGGGAGGCATATCAACAAACATATAGTCAACATCTTCCCAGATGACATCTGTCCAGAACTGCTTCACTGCACCTGCGATGACAGGGCCACGCCAAACAACAGGATCACCAGGATGATCCAGCAGCAAGTTGATGGACATAACCTGAATACCGCTGCGGGTCAGTGCAGGATACAGACCATCCTCATTTGCACCCTGACACTCGGTAACACCAAATGCGGTAGGTGCAGAGGGACCGGTAATATCGGCATCCAAAACGCCAACCTTCTTACCCTTGCGAGCCATAGCAACAGCCAACATGGAAGTCACGGTAGACTTACCAACGCCGCCCTTGCCAGAGACAACAGCAATGACCTTTTTAACCGTAGATTTAGGATTGAGGTCAGCCAGCAGGCTTTCCTTCTTACGATCGCTGCAATCAGATGAAGAGCAGCTGGCGCAATTACCATTACAAGAACTCATAAAAAATTCGCTCCTTATTATTTATCTTACAACATTATAGGACTGTTCCAAGCAGGTGTCAACCTATTATTCCTGTGCACTCTCCCACTGTTCCATCAAGTCCATAAGAACCAGCTCTGCTTCCTCTTTCTCCCCCAGCAATCGAGTCAGTTCCTGATAATCAGCAGCGGCAGCATCAATTTTCTCGTCAAATTCAGCCACCAGCTTCTCCTGCTTCTCAATTTCACGCTCCAGGCGGCGAATCAGCTTATCTACATCCTTGGTGCCGCCTTTGGGTTTTTCCTTCTTGGGCTTGGGTGCCGCAGTTACCACTGGTTTTGAAGCAGCTTCGTGTTCCAAAATAGAACGATACTTTTGATATCCGCACTTGAAATCCCGAATTTGTCCATCTTCCAGAAGCCAAATACGCTCAGCAAACTTCTCAATAAAGTATCTGTCATGAGACACAAATAGCAGCACGCCCTCAAATTCCTCAATGGCAGCCTCCACCCACTCTCGGGATGCAATATCCAGATGGTTCGTCGGCTCGTCCAAAATGAGCAAATTGATTTTCTCATCCATCAACATACACAGCCTCAAGCGGGACTGCTCGCCGCCTGACAGTGTTCCGACAGTTTTGAACACATCTTCTCCCTGAAACAAAAATTGTCCCAAACGGTCACGAGCCACCTGAGGGGTGCAGTTCTTTTCATAGAGCATGGTGTCGTAGAGGCTACGCTCCGGGTGAGCAAATCGAACAATCTGAGGCAAGTATCCCCACTTCACCGTAGGGCCAAACTGAATCTTACCGCCACAGTCCTCTTCTCCCAGCAAACATTTAATAAACGTAGACTTGCCTGTGCCATTGTCACCTAGAATGGCAATACGTTCGCCGCCCTCGACTTTGAGATTTACATCCGAAAACAGTGTACGCTCTCCAAAGCTCTTGGATATATTTTTCAGGTTAAACACCACGTCACCAGAGAAGTCCTTTTCTCCGAAGGTAGCCTTCATGGTTTTCTCCTTAGTGGGGCGTTTTGTTTTTTCCATCCGATCCATACGGTGCTGGATGGACATAGCACGGCGGTACAGGGTACGATTGTTGATACCCCAACCCTTCATTCGTTCCACGGTATAGCCCAACTGCTTCAGCTTGGCCTGCTCCTGCTCATATTGCTTCATCTGCAAGTTGAACCGAGCCTGTTTTTCATCCATATAGAACGAGTAATTGCCGGAATAAAACTCTGCGTGACCATCTGTAATCTCAATGACTCTATCTGCCACCTGATCCAGAAAATACCGGTCATGAGAAATAGTGAGCACGGTTCCCTTGAATGATTTAATATATCCTTCCAGCCATTCAACACTATTAAGATCCAAGTGGTTCGTCGGCTCGTCCAGTAACAGAATATCAGTCTTTTCCAACAGCAGCCGAGCCAGATTTACACGGGTCTTTTCGCCGCCGGAAAGACTGTCAAACTCCTGTGCTCGCTGATCGGATGTGATGCCAAGACCGTTACAGATCTTATCTGTATCCACATCCATGTCGTATCCGCCGCCAGACTGGAAACGTGCCACCAGATTGTCATACTCCCGGAGCTGTTCGTCGGTGACACCGTTAGCCATTGCAAGCTCCAGCACACCCATTTTCTCCTTGCAGCGGATCAGTTCCGTAAAAGCAGAACGGAGCACATCTTCTACGGTATATCCCACAGGAAACCGTGGAATCTGAGAAATCAGTCCCAGTTTCTTATTGGGATTGACGTAAACTTCACCTTCGTCGTAGTCCATCTCACCCGTCAGGATTTTGAACAGCGTGGTTTTACCACAGCCATTTCGGCCGATGATGGCCACGCACTCCCCTTCCTGAATATCAAAACTCAGATCTTCCAGCAGGTTTTCTCCGATGACAAAGAACTTTGTTAAATTTTTGACTTGTATATCAACCATTGTATTACTCCAATGTGTTTAGTTGTTTTTCCAATTCCTCCGGGCTATAAAGCAGATTCAGAGCCTGTAACAGCGCATTGGGGCTCATATGCTGAGGAAAATCAAGCTTTTTCATGAGCTTCTGCCGTTTTTCAGCACTACCCTGTCCGCCGGACAACCCCAGAAGCACCAGATCCTGCTTGGTGATTTTCTTCACAGGCTCGGAGGCTTCTTCTCCTTCTACAGTGGCACCGGCTCGCCGCAGGCAGTCCAGAATTACTTCTGGCTTCATACCCTCTACACCCAGTTTTCCTTCCTTACCCGGAGCCGATTTCCGCTTTTCCTTACCGGCAATATCGGGGATATAGGCATGCTTCAGATATTTTCCGGGAATAGCACTTTTCACATAGTTGCGAATGACAAAACCTGCCCCATCTGAATCAGTAAAGACAATCAGCCCCCGGATTTCTGCCACCCGGCGCAACAGTGCCATCTGCTGTTTGTCCTTAAAAATTCCAAATCCCGAGGTCTCCAAAATAGGAGCATCCACAATCTGGCTCAGGGTATTTTTATCGTAGCGACCTTCCACCACAATAGCTTCTCGAATTTTAACCACGGCGTGCCTCCTGTGCAAGTTCCAGAATCAACATCTCCAGCAGCCGATCCGAATCATCAAAGGATGTTTTCATCTTACGGTCAGTTTCCAGCACCAACACAGAAGCCTTGCGGCAAAATTCAGGATTGAATCTCCGGGCCGCTTCCATGGTTTTCCGTGCAGGATAGTCCGGAATACCACATAGCTTTTGCAAATCTCCGGAATTTCTGCCATTGTCCATCAGTGTCCTTGCGGTACTGATGCGGCGAAAGTGGCCACCGATTGCACCCAAAATAGCGATCGGTTCCTGCTGCATTTTCAGCAGCTGCTGCAATTTTTGCAGCGCAGCCCCGTATTTTCCCTCTCCCAGTAAGTCAGTCATCTGAAATACCACGGCATCGAGAACCGGCTCCGTGACCGCATCAATGTCAGCTTTCACGATATCATCTGCACCTGAGTAAGCAGCAATTTTTTCAATTTCGCTGCTCAGAGCTGTCATGGTACCACCTGTAATATCGATCAGATAAGCACACAAATCTCCGGAAATCCTTTTTTTCTTGGCTGCAAAATGTCGGGTGACCCAACTAATCAATTCCCGCTGTCCCTGCTTGGCAAACTCGACGATAGTTCCATTCTTATCGATTGCCTCCCACAGCTTCTTGATCCGCTTGTCAGGCTTCCATGCTACAGTTTCATAAGTAAAGATTACAGTACAGTAGTCCGGGATATCAGAAAGCACCTCGATTATCTTGCTGCGATCCCCTTCCGGCAGTTTGAATAGATCAATTTCGTCCACATGCACCAAGGTATGCTCTGCCATCATAGGAAGATTTTCAACTGCATCTGCGAAACTTTGCAAATTGAACGTCTCTGTTCCGAGCTTATGAAAATTAAAGGATTCTGTCAGATCGTCCAGAAGAATTTTCTTAATCTGCCCAAAATAATGATTGAGCAGGAAGGTTTCCTCACCATGGAAAATGTAGAGTCTGCCCAGATCGTTATTCTTGATTGCACTTTTAAGTTTCTGCAAATTGTCATTTTCTGCTTGTCTTTTTGCCATGGTTTCACCTCCTGATGGTTATGGTTCCATTTAGGTCTGTACGGTACACGGTGCAGCTGTGTTCTTCAAGACGTTTTAGCACTTCCGGGGCAGGATGTCCATAGTGGTTCTCCCCGGCTGAAATCACAGCAATCTGAGGGGAAACCGTGTCCAGCAGCTCATTGCAGGTAGAGTACTTAGATCCATGATGTCCTGCAACCAGTACATCCACCGGCTCCAGATTTGCCTGACGCAGCAGTAGGTATTCTCCGAACTCGCTGCGGTCGCCGGTTATCAGTATATCACAATTTTCCCCTTGGAACAAGACGCACAGACCGCTTTCATTATCTGAATCTGTTACCACTGGGCCAAAAACGGATATTTTTGTGGTGCCATAACTGAGCAGCAAATTCTCGTCCACCCGAATACAGGACTCCACAAGCTGCTCTATGGCATTTCCCACTCCGTAATCGTCCTCATAATCAGGAATCAGCAGCAGTTCTGTGTCCATCCGGGTCAAAAGATACGGAAGACCTCCCACATGATCCGTGTCAAAATGGGTCAGAATGACACCATCCAATCGGAAAATACCCATAGAAAAGAGCGTTTCCGCCACCAAATCAGCCACATTTTCATCACGGTCACCACCGCAGTCCACCAAGAAAGTCTTTCCCTCGCTTTGTAGAATCAAACTCTGTCCTTGCCCCACATCGAGTACCGTCATACGGCAATGATCCAGCATGGGTTCTATCCAAGAAGCTGCAATTGCAGCTGTCAGTCCCAACACCACGCCGCAGCAAAATATCAGAGGTTGTTTCTTTTTGAGCATCAGGAACACCGCAAACAAGACATAGCAGAATATCAGCCACCAAACAATATAAATACTCTTGGTATATACAGCAGCCAACGGAATTTTCGACATCAGCCGTGCCGTCAGAAGCACATATCGAATTGGCCAGCTGAGCAGCCACGCAACCGCAGTCGAGAGTCCGCTGCAAATGAGACTTCCAAGGCACACGATCATGATGCCATAGAATATTACATTAACGACCCACAGGGTCAGCAGATTGGTAATTACGCCTACCAGACTAATAGTGCCAAAGTACATCGCCGTCAGTGGAACGGTGAAAACCATAGCGCTGACAGAAACAGATACCGCTCCGGCAAACCATAGCCGCAGTTTTCGGAATTTACATTTTTTGTATACGCCGATTTTTTCTTTTAGCCAACCGTTAATTTTTCCATTGAACAGCATGATTCCAGCCATAGCCGACACTGAGAGCTGAAAACTAACTGATGTAATCACCAAAGGATTGACTACCAGCATTGTCAGACACGCAAAGGACAGTGCAGTGGGCGAATCATATTCTTTTCCCACAAGCAACGCCAAAATTACAAGAATCTGCATAATACAAGCTCTGGTGACCGAAGGCGTGAAGCCTGCCACCGCCGCAAACAGCACCAAGGAGCTGATTCCAAAAATCGCTGTAAGCGTTCTTCGCTTCAGGCACAGTGTGTATATCAATGCAAACAAAATTGACACATGAAGTCCGGAAACTGCAATGATGTGCATGATACCGGATACCTTAAATGCAGTATTGGTTTGATAGTCTATATCACTTCGATCCCCCAATAGTAATGCTTTGGCAAAAGGTACTGTATCAGCTGGGAATGCTTGATCTATCGTTCCAATCAGATTTTGACGCAGCTTTGAATGATAAAAGTACCATGGAATGGTGTTTGCTTTTCCCAGTTCCGCATCCTCCTGCTGGTAAGCAAGGAGGAAAATGCCATTGCCCTTGTGGTAGGTAGAATTCTTCTGCCCTCCTGGTGTAGTAACCCGAAATTTGAACACGCCGTCCAGCACGTCACCCGGCTCAATCTGAATATTGCCCTTGACATAAAAGCGCACATGATAAGGATTTCCCTTCAAAAAAACATAGCCATCGGCAGCAGTTCCTCTCGGGCTCTGAACTCCATAATCAGAACAAACCGCCCTGACCTGTGCCAAATTTCCATCTAAGGCAACAGCAGGTAACAGATATGTATTGTAATATATGTGAAACCAGCAAAGTCCTGTACTGCAGCCAAGCAGCAGCAACCCACCGACTTTGCAAATTCTCCATCGCTTGCCACACATCAGCAATACCACGGTCAGCAGCATACAGATGCCCGCTGCAATCAGCAGTCCCCAACTGATCCATGCATAGGCGCAGAAGGCGCAGACTGCTCCGAAACCCAAGGTAAACCACATTAGTTTTCTCATCAATCCACCCCTCTGTTTCTACGCAGGAAGGGCGCCGCCATTCAGCGACGCCCTTTTGTTTATGACTTTTAATTATTTCAGCTTAGAAGCAACGAAATCATCAACCTGTGCCAAAGCGTCATCGACCTTCAGCGCATCCTTGCCGCCGCCCATAGCAGAGTCAGGCTTGCCACCGCCGGAACCGCCGCAGACAGTACACACATGCTTAACCAGATCACCGGCCTTGACGCCCTTTGCAATGGCATCCTTGCCGCAGACAGCCAGGAAGGTAATCTTATCACCGCTGACAGAAGCCAGAACTGCTGCAATGGAAGCGTCCTTATCACGGAGCATATCACCTCTCTGGCGCAGCTTTGCAGCATCAGCACCGGGGATCATTGCAGTCAGGACCTTCAGACCGCCCACATTGTGAGCACCAAACAGGAAACGTTCCACTTCTCCGGAAGCTTCCTTAGCCTTATAGGTGTCAACAGCACGCTTCAGATTCTTGATTTCATCCAACTGAGCCTGAATACGGCTTGAAAGATCCGCCGGCTTGGTCTTCAGCATAGCAGCTGCCTGGAACAGCTTTTCCTGATTGCGCTCCATCTTCTTCAGGCACTCCTTGCCAGTGATTGCCTCAATACGGCGAACACCGGATGCAACAGAGCACTCACTTTCCAGCTCAAAAGGACCAACCTTTGCAGTATTGTCCAGATGTGTGCCGCCACAGAGCTCAACGGAGTAACCGCCCATATTAACAACACGGACAGTGTCGCCGTACTTTTCACTGAATAGAGCCATGGCACCCTGACGCTTTGCCTCTTCAATGGGCATCTCACGGGTCACAATGTTGTAGCCCTCCAGAACAGCATTCTGAACCAGAGCATTGACCTTTGCCATTTCTTCAGCAGTCAGAGCGGAGTAATGAGTAAAGTCGAAACGCAGGCGGTCGGGTTCAACAAGAGAGCCTGCCTGATGGACGTGATCGCCCAAAACGCTCTGCAATGCCTTCTGCAGCAGGTGCGTTGCAGTGTGCGCACGCATGATGGCCTTCCGGCGTTCTACATCGATAGAAGCCAGAACCACATCATCAACCTTAATGGTGCCTCTGGTCATTTTGCCGTAGTGCAGATACTTGCCGCCCTTGTCCTTCTGGACATTGGTAACCTCGAAACGAGATTCGCCTACCAGAATCACACCGTGGTCAGCAGTCTGTCCACCCATTTCAGCGTAGAACGGGGTCTGATCCAGAACCAGAATACCCTGCTCACCACCAGCGATGGAGCCGGAAACCTCTTCACCCACGCAAACAGCCAGAACCTTAGCCTCGCTGTTGTTCTTTTCATAACCGACAAAAGTAGTGGGAGTGTTGTCGAGTCCCAGATCGATGCCTGCCCATGCCAGATCACCCAGAGCCTTCCGTGCCTCACGAGCACGAACCTTCTGCTCCTGCATCAGATCTGCAAAGCCCTTCTGGTCAACAGTCAGGCCCTCATCCTCGACCATTTCGATGGTCAGGTCAATGGGGAAACCGTAGGTATCGTACAGTTTGAAAGCATCAGCGCCGGAGAACTCGGTTTCGCCCTTAGCCTTGTGCTCAGCCAGCATATCAGCAAAAATCTTCATACCGCCGTCAATAGTACGAGCAAAGTTCTCCTCTTCTACTCTGACAACCTTGACAATATAATCAGCACGCTCACGCAGATAAGTGTAGTGCTTTTCGTTTTCCTGAATGACGGTCTCCACAACCTCGTACAAGAAGGGGCTGTTAACGCCCAAGAGCTTTCCATGACGTGCAGCACGACGCAGCAAGCGACGCAGAACGTAGCCACGGCCCTCATTGCTGGGCAGAACACCATCAGCAATCATGAAGGTGGATGCACGGATATGGTCAGTGATAACACGAAGAGAAACGTCCATCTTGGGGCTCTGTCCATAGGAAGCACCGGTTAGCTGGGTGACCTTGTTTGTGATGTTCATGACAGTATCAACATCAAACAGGCTGTCCACATCCTGACAGACGACTGCCAGGCGCTCCAGACCCATGCCGGTGTCGATATTCTTCTGAGCCAGCTCGGTGTAGTTGCCGTTGCCGTCGTTGTCGAACTGGGAGAACACGTTGTTCCAGACCTCCATGTATCGGTCACACTCACAGCCGACGGTACAGTCAGGACTGCCGCAGCCGTACTTTTCGCCACGGTCATAATAAATCTCAGAACAGGGGCCGCAAGGACCGGAGCCATGCTCCCAGAAGTTGTCCTTCTTGCCGAAGCGGAAGATGTGGTCAGCAGGAACGCCGATTTCCTTGTTCCAGATTTCGAAGGCTTCTTCATCGTTTTCGTAGATAGAAGGATACAGACGATCCTCGTCCAGACCAACCACTTTGGTCAGGAATTCCCAACTCCATGCGATAGCTTCATGCTTGAAGTAATCGCCGAAGGAGAAGTTACCCAGCATCTCAAAATAGGTGCCGTGGCGAGCAGTTTTACCAATGTTCTCGATATCGCCGGTACGGATGCACTTCTGGCAGGTGCAGACACGATGACGGGGAGGCTCAACCTCGCCAGTAAAATAAGGCTTCATGGGAGCCATGCCGGAATTGATCAGCAGCAGAGAAGCATCGTTCTGAGGAATCAGGGAAAAGCTGGGCAGACGCAGGTGCTCCTTGCTCTCAAAAAAGCTCAGGAACATCTCACGCAGCTCGTTAACGCCGTAGGGTTTTACGCTCATTGGAATTCAACCTCCATTAGAATTTATAAATTTTGGAATGCAAATGAAAACGCCCCTATCTCTCGATAGGGACGAAATAAATCCGCGGTACCACCCTAATTACCCTATATGGGGCATCTTAGACGCTCTGTAACGGGAGCACCCGTCCCGGTCATCCCGGGCAACGCAGGAAGTGGCCTACAAGGTCAGGCCGAGGGCTTTCACCAATCCCCTCTCGCTACATGGCTTTATCCTTGCTTTGTTTCCGCAATGTCTTTGCATATCATAGGTATTTTACAGGAATAATGTCAAAAAGTCAATAATATAAGCAACATATTTCTACTGAATTTTTCTTTTTCCCTTAAAGCAACGGAATTCCGGCAGCTTCACAAGCCTCAGCAGTGGCATCGTCCCAGACACTGGACTGAACCTCACCAATATGAGCACAACCCATCATCAGCATGCTCAAACGACTCTGGCCAATACCGCCGCCGATGGTCAGTGGCAGTTCGTCGTTCAAAAGCATCTTGTGGAATGGTAAGTTTCGTCTTTCATTACAGCCGGAGATCGTCAACTGGCGATCCAGTGCTTCTGCATCCACACGAATGCCCATAGAAGAAATTTCCAATGCTCTGCCCAAAACCTCGTCCCACAGAATAATGTCGCAGTTCAGATTCCAGTCGTCATAGTCCGGTGCTCGGCTTCCATGGGGCTTTCCGGAACGAAGATCGCCGCCAATCTGCATAATGCAGGCAGTATGATGTTCTTTTACATATACATTCTCCCGCTCCGCACCTGTGAGATTTGGGTACATATCCTCCAGCTCTTGTGTAGTGACGAAAGAAACCTCCGGATCGATTTCCACGCGCAGCTGCGGATAGCGTACATGAAGCCGGTCATTGGTGTTACAGATTGCATGGACAATAGCACGGACAAGGAGCTTCAGGTAATCCAGATTGCGGTTGTCCTTGGTGATAATCTTTTCCCAATCCCACTGGTCAACATAAATCGAATGAATGTTGTCAAGCTCTTCATCCCGGCGAATGGCATTCATATCCGTATACAAACCGTTTCCTACACTGAAATTGTACCGTTTCAGTGCGAGCCGCTTCCACTTTGCCAAAGAATGGACAACCTGCGCATCTGCGCCCACTGCAGGCACGTCAAAGCTGACTGCCCGCTCGTATCCGCTGAGGTTGTCGTTAAGACCGGAGGATTCCGTCACAAACAGTGGCGCAGAGACACGTTTCAGATTCAGCGCTGCAGAAAACTCATCCTGAAATGTATGCTTAATGTATGCAATGGCACGTTGGGTGTCATAGGCATCCAAGAGGGGTTTATACCCCTCCGGAATATAGACCGTATTCATCTTTATCAGACCCTTTCAATCCAACCCTGTGGCAGGAAATTTAATTTGCAATATGAATACTTTACCATTTCCTGTTCAGAAAATCAATTGTCTTTCTGCTAAAGACTTCTATCATGCCGACAACAGAACATTGTCATCTATTTACAGAAATTCAAGCTTTACCTGTAAGCCAAAGGTTCTGGGGGTTACAATACTGTCAAACTGGACAACATACCCTTCTTGACCTCTTGGAACTCCAATGATTTTTCCTTCACCAAAAATCGGATGACGTACCCGTTTTCCTACTACTTCCTTTTTTTGTCTCGTTGAAGCATCCATATCCTCCGTTTTGCGAATTAGATCCATTGCATCTTCCACCAGATCAGGATCAAGGGGCACCACATAGTCCAGATTTTTCTGTTCTGCGTTAAATAGGAATCGGCTTGGGTAACGAAAAGAACCGTCGTAATTGGTGCCGGCAGCATCGGATAAAAACAGCTTGTCCTTAGCACGGGTAAATGCCACATAAGCAAGCCGCCGCTCCTCCTCCAGCTTTTCCCGGGTATTTGCACGTTTTCCCGGAAAAATTCCCTCTGACAAGCCACACAGGAACACCACGGGAAATTCCAGACCTTTTGCCGCATGGATAGTCATGAGTTTTACCGCCTGAGCCTTTTCAGTCTGATCCAGATTGGTAAAAAGCGCCGCATGGTCAAGATAATTTCCCAGTGTAACCTCTTCTCCCGCTTTGCGTTCAAAGTCGTAGATAGCCTGTTTCAGTTCCGCCAGATTATCAAGCCTCTCTTCTTCCCCAGAGGAGCGAAGCATTTGTTCGTAACCGCTTTCACTCAGAACTCCGCTGAGTAAATCTGTCAAATCCATTCCATCAAAGATAGCCCGGTACTTTTCAATGAGCCGAACATATTCCTTGGCTCTGCTCCGTCTGAATAAATCTGTTTCTAAATTTACCAAAAGCGCCTCATATAGACTGCACCGATTCAGTTCTGCGTACTCCTTCAGGGCTTGAATTCTGGTTCTGCCCACTCCCCTGCGTGGCTCATTTACCGTCCGCAGGAAGCTGATATCGTCCCCTGAATAAATCATGCGCATATAACACAGGATGTCCTTGATTTCCTTTCGTTTGTAAAATTCCACGCCAGAATAAAGCACATAGGGAATCTTATTGCGTATCAGAGATTCCTCCAGCGCACGAGAAACATAATGGGCACGGTACAGCACACCCATTTGAGAATAGGATCTTCCTCCCTCAAACATGGCACGCATTTGAGCTGTGACCCAGTCCGCTTCCAGCTGACTGGTTTTCGCATGAAAATACAGTGGCTTTTTTGCATCCGGCCGAACGGGTGTCAGCTGTTTTTTGAGGCGCTCTCGGTTCTTGTCGATCAACGCATTGGAAGCCGTCAAAATCTGGGGCACAGAGCGATAATTTGTATTGAGATAAATAGTCTGAACATGGTCATGGCGAGAATCAAATTCCAGAATAAACTTCACATCAGCCCCTCGCCAGGTATAAATGGTCTGATCGGGGTCCCCAACCACAAAGAGGTTCTTGTGATAGCCTGACAAGATATCCGCCAGTGCATACTGATCTTTATCGATATCCTGAAACTCATCCACCATGACGTATTCCATGCGGTGCTGCCACTTTTCACGGGTTTCCCTGTCGTGTTCCAGAATATACAGTGCAAAATACACCAAATCGTCAAAATCCAGACCGTAACACTTTCGCTGTTCATAGAAGTAGCGGTACATCACCTTATCCTTCAACGTATTGGCAGAATCCACTAATTCCAGCAGATGATCGATATGAGGATCAATCATGGTTTTCACGTAGCCACGACCACCCTTACGCCAGCCAATGTAGTCAACAGATTCCTTGATAGTCATGTCCCGACTGGTAATACCCAGATCCTCAAATACCGTCCGCAGCATGGCTTCTTTGTCCTCTTCGTCCAGAACAATGAACGTCGTCGGGTACTGCACCACGTGACAATCCTCTTTGAGAAGTCCCACACAAAATCCATGAAACGTCGTGATACGCCCCAAATCCTGATCGGGCAGCTGTTTACGAATGCGCTTTTTCATTTCCGCTGCAGCTTTGTTTGTAAAGGTGACGCAGAGAATATTGGCAGTAGAAATACCCAGTGCCTCTACCAGATACATAAATCGAGCCGTAAGTGTCTTTGTCTTGCCTGACCCTGCACCGGCAATCACTCGAATCATACCTTCTGTCGTAGTCGCCGCCTGATACTGTTCCGGATTCAGTTCTTTTAAGTACTCCATGGTGATACCCCCTTTGGGGGTATCATATCAAATATTCTGTCCAAAAAACCGGATGTCAATCCAGTCTAAGCAGTTTCATGATGGAAGAAGTTCTCAATCTGTCCTACAACATTCAAAAAGAAAAAGCGAATCTCATATCCCTGTTTCTCCTCCAGCGTGTTGGTCAGGGTGTCAGAAAATCCTGCTCCGACTGCCACATCTTCAAATTCTTCTGATGTTGCAGGCAGACACAAAGACGGGAACACCACGCACCACCAGTTATGCCCTTTTCCCTCACCAATGACAATACGCAGTGCATCATACAAGCCCGCCGGCAGAGTAAAAGTATCGTAAATGCGCTTTGTAAATTCTTCCAATTCCAGACTGACGTGTACGCTATCAGCGCATCCGGCCGCATCCAGAACATCCTGTGCCAGATTTTGTATTCTGGGCAGCTGACCCTGTAAGTACGCCTTTGCCTGATTGATATCCGTTACATTGGCAAGCTCCCGACTGAGGCTGTCTACCACAGCATCCCGTACCCGTAGCTTCAGTGCCTGATCCTCCGCCGAATCAGAAGCCGCCACCACATGAAGCCGAATCAGCTCTCGACGCAATTTCTGCCGATCAACTACAATCATACTGCCCCACACAAAAGCCGCAATCAAGAAACAGATCCCGACTCGTTTAAGATTTTTCACCATAAAAAACACCGTCCATACTGAAATACTTCCAGTATGGACGGCAATTCACATTATTATACAGGTTTGCAGATAAAGATATCGTGATAGTTGTCCTTCAACATATTACACACCACTGCTGCAAACTCAAAATCAGGAAGGATGCAGAAGCATGCCGAACCGGAGCCTGTCATCTGCTGCCCCAGAGAGCCGTAGCTGTTGAAAATGGACTTAATATAGTTGAGTTCCAGATGTTCTGCGGTCACAACAGGATCAAACACATTAAACAGGTTATCTGCCACCTTGGCAATGTCTCCTGCAAGCAGAGCACTTTCCATCGCCTGATTGTCAGGGTGCTTAGCAATAGCAGTCTCATCCAGCTTCTTATAAAGCTCCGGCGTAGACACAGAAAACTCCGGCTTGCACACCACAATCACGCAGTCGGGCATATCCGGGAGCTTGCGCAGCCGCTCACCACGGCCTTCAACCATCGCAGTACCACACAAGGTACAAAAAGGCACATCACTGCCCACTTTAGCACCCAGTTCAGCCAAAGCAATAATAGAAAGAGGAGCATCGTAATGCTGATTCAGTGCCCTCAGAACTGCAGCTGCATCTGCGCTGCCACCGCCCATGCCTGCTCCGCTGGGAATTCGCTTGGTGATGCGGATTTCAATACCGTCAGGGTCTTTGTGGAGGGCTTCGCAGAACACCTTAGCTGCTTTCCATGCTAAATTTGTTTCATCGCAAGGAATTCCCTCCTTGTCGCACTTCAAACGCCAAGGTTTCCCGGTCCCCACATCGATTTCAATATCATCCCGGATTGAAACCGTCTGCATAACGCTTTTCAGGTCGTGGTAGCCGTCCTCTCGCTTTCCAAGAACATCCAGGGTTAAATTCAGTTTGGCAAATGCGCCTTCATAAAGGGTGGTCATAATTTATTCCGTCCTTCCCATTTGTTTTCCGATATTATATCGAATTTTGCCTCACTTTGCAATTGCTATCTGTTTCTTTTGTGAATGAAACGCATAATCCTTTCCGTTTTTGGGAATTATACCCCTATCAACGCAGAAACGGAGGTTCAAAATGGACACACTGGCATTGATTCTATCCATCATCGGCTCCTTGAACTGGGGGCTTGTGGGCATTTTTCAGTTTGACCTGGTAGCGTGGCTTTTCGGTGGACAGTCTAGCCTGTTCAGCCGCATTGTCTACACGCTTGTAGGTCTGGCCGGCCTTTGGTGTATTTCCATTCTGTTTCGGAAATACAATTCCATGGACAATGATTAAAAATATGCGGCAGTTTCAAAGGAACTGCCGCATAAATTCATACTTTCTTATTTACAGCGAACAATGCACTCTACAATCTGATCGCCGTATTTAGCGTAGACCTTAGTAGTGCCTTTTCCCGCAGCGATAACCTTACCGTTTTCGTCGATAGTAGCTACCTTATCATTGTCAGAATACCAAGTTACCTGATTGCTCTCTAACTCACACTTGAGGTTCAGGGTGTAACTGTCACCCTTAAAATACAACGTAAAATCGCTCTTATCAATTTTCAGATCCACATTCAGCAGCGGCTGGGTAGGTCCCTCAGTCGGTTCCTCCGTAGCCGGTTCCGTCGTCATATCTGGGCCTTCACTTGTAATTTTACATGCGATTTTTTCCGTGCCGCAGGTAATGGTTACCGTAGCTTCACCCTGACCCACAGCAGTTACCCGTCCCTGCGTGCTGACCACCAAAACGGATTCGTCAGAAGAGCTATATTTCACTTCATCTGTGGTGTTCTCGGGAGTCACCTCTACATTGAGCAACGTGGCATCACCGATTTTCTTCAGGGTGCTGTTGTAATCCTTTCTCAAATTCAGTCCTGTGCAGGGAATCGTCGGCTCTGTTGTCACAATCGGTGCCTGAGATTCATTGAGATTCGACTGAATGCTGCCATGACTGGGTTCAAGGAAATTCGGCATAAAATACGCAATGAAGATATAAGAAGATACCGCCAGTAATGCCAAAATGACGATTACCAGCAGGATGTTCAAAACCTTATTGACTGTGGAGGAGGCATCAGATCCGTTTGCTCCACGATGTTTTCCATTGTTTCGAGGAGATTGTCCCTGAGCGCCTGTCTGCTTTGCTGTACGGTTACGCTTACGGACATTATTGGTAGAGAACCGACCGCCCTTTACGCTGGGACGGCGCTCTGCAGCAGGAATATCCTCTACTTCGGACTCATCCATGGCATTTTTAGAAGAATCTGTACGGGCAAATCCACAAATGGGACACTGGCTCGCACTTTCAGGGTACTGTGTCCCACAAATATCACAAATCACTTTACTCATAATTGACCTCCTGTACAATCGTAAAACATACCATTGTTGTCGATGATTATAACACTAAATCCCAAATAAAACAACTACAAAGGGTTGCTTTTTTTGTCATTTTATTTTATTATAGTGAAACAAAAGGAGGCGATATCATTGTCAGACCCCAAGTTGGTTTCTCCTTTGCTGGACGGTTTTGTTATGGGCGAATCCATTTCAGACCATGACGGCGTATGCTGCTGTCCTGCCATGAGGGAGAATTCTGATAATAAATACATTGTAAAAATAATCTCCGTTCCCGCTTCCCAGAAGCAGCTGGATGCACTGCTCCTGACTGGTGCTTACCACGACGTTGCAGATGCTATGGAGTATTTTAAGGAACTGTCCGACGGTGTAGTTGCAGAGGCTGAACTTCTTAAAAAGCTGTCTGCCGGAAAGGGTTTCCTTGCCTATCAAGATTGGCAGGTTGTTCCTATGGAGAAAAATCGTCTGGGCTACCAGATCTATCTTCTCAGTGACTACCGCCGTTCTCTGGAGCGATATCTGCGCCGAAATCCGATGACCCATCTGGGTGCCGTTAATCTGGCCTTGGATCTTTGTGCAGCTCTGGCTGAATGCAGAAAAGCAGGCTATCTGTACGTTGGAATTAAGCCCACAAATATTTTTGTGGACGAGCAGAAGAGATATCGTCTTGGCGATTTGGGCTTCATCCCTCTTAATTCGCTGCAGTTTACCTCTCTGCCCAGCAAATACAGAAGCAATTATACTGCTCCTGAATTGTCTGATCCCATGGCAACAATCGGTTCTACGGTAGATATCTACGCTGTGGGTCTGGTACTGTATCAGATCTACAACAACGGTCAGCTTCCAGTCCAGAAGGATGACTCCAATCAGCCGCTGCCAGCACCGCTGAACGCCGATTACGAAATGGCCGAAATTATTCTAAAGGCCTGTGCTCCCGATCCCAAGGATCGCTGGCAGTCCCCCATCGACATGGGTGCAGCACTGGTTGCCTATATGCAGCGTAATATCATCAATGATACACCGATCATCCCCCCGATTGCCCAGCAGGGAACAGCTGTAGAAAAGGGTGAGTCCTCAGAAGGAACAGATGACACTCAGGCACCTGTTGAAGAATCCACCGAAGAAATAGCATTCCTTAACACTTTGATTTCCGACGATACTGCTCCCGGCTCTGATTTGGAAGACACCGTCAGCGAAGGCGAGATGTCGGACGAAATCAATTCGATGCTGGCGCAGGCCGATGAGCTGATTTCCCATGAGACACCAGATCCTGTGGTAGCTCCCGATCCCATCGAGGTTCCGGTTCCCCCGCTGGATCTTTCTGTTGACGAGACATCCGCCGTGGAAGATGCTGCTGCCGACGAAGTTAAAGACTCTACCGAAGATGAGGATTCTACACCTGTTGAGGAAACAGAAGATACCGCAAAAACTTCTTCCAAAAAGCTCCGGCCCGAGTTGTTTGTTGAAGAACCACTGGATGACCCCAACGAGAAAAAGAAAAAACACCGTTGGGTAATCCCTGTTCTGTTGGTTTTGGCCTTGCTGGCTGGTGGAGCCTATTGGTTCTATCAAAGTTACTACCTACAGCCCATTGACAAGATGGAGGTTCTCCCTGTTGAAAATCGTGTCACAATCAATCTGACCACCGAAATCGACGAATCTCTTCTGACTGTAGTCTGCACAGATACCTACGGCAATGCACTTCAGTCTGCTGTCCAAAACGGTCAAGCCACCTTCACAGATCTGAATCCGGGCACTCAGTATAAGATTACTGTTAATATTGACGGTTTTCATCAGGTCACCGGCTCTACTTCCTGCAGCTTTACCACACAGGAGCAGACCAAAATCGTGAACCTCAACGCCGTTACCGGCGCCGAGGACGGTTCTGTCATTTTGAACTTCTCTGTTGACGGCAAGGACGCACAGGATTGGGCAATGGTTTACAGTGCCGAAGGCGAAGATGAGCAGCGTGTTTCCTTCACTGGTCACACTGTCACTATCCCCGGTCTAACTGTGGGAAATGTCTATAACTTCCGTCTGGAGCCCACCGCAGAACTGTATATGGTGGGCGATAGTAGCCTTCAGTACACTGCTTCTAAAGTTGTGGTTGCTGAAAATGTTGCCGTAGCAGCCTGCACCAACACCACGTTAACCATCAAGTGGGATACCCCCGCTGATACGCAGGTAGAAAGCTGGTCTGTTCGCTGCTACACAGAGGACGGATATGAGCAGACCGTCACAGTTACCGAAAATGCTGCTGAATTTACAGACATCAGCGTCGGCAGTGCCTACACCGTAGAAGTTACCGCTTCCGGTATGACCCAGAGTGCACGGGCTTATATTACCGCCAATCCTATCACCATCACTGACTTTAACGTCAGCGAGAAGAACCCCAGCACGCTGAATGTAACATGGTCCTGTGAGGGCACCCCTTCCGGTGACGGCTGGTTACTGGCCTATACATTAGGTGAGGGGCAGGAGCCTGTTACTGTCACATGCAGCACAAATTCTGCTGAAATTCCCCTGTATCCCAGTGCGGAATATCGCTTCACCCTTCAGTCCGCCGATGGTACTTCCGTTTTCAACAGTGAGCACAGCTACAAGAGTGCTGATGCCAAAGCCTTTGAGGGCTATGGCCTTCTAGCCTCCTTTATGGAGTCCAGCTTGTGCAAAACTCCCTCTAAAGCTAACTGGAGCTACAAGAATGTTGCAAAGGGTGATTACACCACTTCCTTTGCCTCCGGAGAAAGCGCATCTATTATCATCTACATCAGCAGAAGGTTCTATCGTCCTAATGATGATATGAAGATCATGTATATCATCCGAGACAGTGCCGGAAATGCAATTTCTAACTTGATTGCCACAGAGGATAAGGTCTGGAGAAATATGTGGAATGACGGTCACTGTGCATTAACGATTCCCAACATGCCCACAGCACCCGGTGACTACACCGTTGATGTCTATTTCAATGGTGCTGCTGCTCTGTCTAAGAAATTCTCTATTACCTGATATTACTATTTTTGGCAGCCGTATCCTGCGGCTGCCAATTATTTTATCAAAATTTTTCTCTATTTCATATTTTCCTTCCCATTGTTCACACATTCCAGTGGATTATATGATATTATGATAATGGTTCCCAAGCGAATACAATGCACTTACAAGGAGTGAACTCATGCGCGGCAAATCCCATCAGTCCCTTGGACGTTACCTGGTTGAAAACTACATGCCAGATATTCCCAGCCGATACCGTAAGGCATTTCTGCTGGGCTGCATTGAACCTGATCGAAACCCGGCCACATATTTAAAAGGATCTCTGCGTCAGCAGTGGCTCAGGGGTCATAACTGGGGTAACGCCCAAAAATACATGCAGCGCGTTGCGCTGCGTTTGGAACGGCGAAGAAAACTGAAACTATTTGATTTTTACACAATGGGTAAACTTATTCATTACACTATGGATGCCTTTACCTCTGCACACAACGAAGAATTTGGTAATAGCCTGATGGATCATCGCGTTTACGAGGTAGATCTGCAAAACTACTTCCTTGAATATTTGTCCGAAGAACCCGAAATCTGGACCAATAGCAATAATCCCGCAATGGATACCATCCGCTCTTACCATCATGATTACATTCATCGTCCTGTCAGTATTCACACCGATACCCGTTTTGCAATCATCGTTTCCTGCATGGTTGTAACGCGGCTGTTTGCTCAAGCATAATCGCAAAAGCGGCTCTGGATTTAATCCGAGCCGCTTTTATTTTTTGTTATACGGATGACTTTTTCAGTCATTTGTCCGTTTGCTTCAAGTGCTGGCGAATAATCTGGACAAAATCCTTTCCGTACCAGTTGGCTTTGATTTCACCCACACCGGAAACTTTTCGGAATTCCGTCAAATTCTTAGGCTTCTTTTTTACCATATCGCTCAAGCTGGCATTTGTAAAGACCGTGTACGGAGGCACACCGGATTCTTTGGAAATATCATAGCGCAGCTGCTTCAGGGCATCCAGAAGCTCTGTTTCGTCACCGCTCAGTACCACTGTCTTGGATGCAGGGATGATTTCCTTTTCCCGGCGGCGGAGCATTTGAACACTTTTTCCGTGGTAAAGCACCTGTCCGGCTTCCGGTTTAAGTACGACGGTCTGTTGCTCCAATTCAATGTCCACATAACCGTCCCGCTCCAGCTGGTCAACCATTTCCCGGATTTCCGTGCTGCCAGTAGATTTCATCAGTCCATAGGTGCTTAAATTATTCAGCTCCAGCTCCAGAACCCGCTTCTCCCGACTCCCCTGCAGCACACGTGTCACAATTTGAAGCTCCAAATAGGTGCCGACCTTGTCGTAGATGCGCTTAATGCAAGAGAGAATCATCTGGCTTTCTCTGGTTATATCCACTGTCTCAAAATCTCCCCGGCAGCTACCGCAGTTGCCGCATACCTCCGGGTGCTTCTGACCAAAATACTCCAAAATATAACCACGCAGGCATAGCTCCGTCTTACAGTAGCCCACCATTGCCTCCAGCCGCTTCAAATCCTGCTGTCGTACCATCTCCTGTTGCTTAGGTGTTAAATCCTCGTTTTCCGATGCACTGTTAATTAGAAATTTTGCTGTGGTTACGTCATAGCTGTTATACAGGAGAATGCACTCTGCGTCTGTGCCATCCCGTCCTGCACGTCCCGCCTCCTGATAATAGGCTTCCAGACTTTTGGGCATGTTGTAATGAATCACAAAACTGACGTTAGACTTATCGATACCCATGCCAAAAGCATTGGTCGCTACCATGACCGTTTTCCGATCATAGAGAAAATCCTCCTGATTTCGGGTACGTTCCTCTTCCGTAAGCCCTGCGTGGTAGCGTGTGGCAGAGAACCCCTCGTCCAGCAACTTTTCACAGACAGTTTCCACCTTTTTCCGAGTAGAACAGTAGATAATTCCACTTTTCTCCTGTCTCGTGCGCATGAGATCCATAAGCTGACGCTCCTTGTATTCCGGGCGAATCACCTCAAAATAAAGGTTCGGTCGGTCGAACCCGGTTAACGTTTGAACCGGATTTTGCAGCTTCAATATTCGTTTTATATCCTCCCGAACCTGTCCGGTCGCCGTAGCCGTAAAGGCGCCCACTACCGGTCGCTTTGGAAGAGAATCAATAAAATTGACAATTCGCAGATAACTGGGACGGAAATCCTGACCCCACTGAGAAATACAGTGAGCCTCATCCACCGCCACAAAATCAATAGAAATTCTGGACGCAACAGAGCCAAATCCACCATATTCCAACCGTTCCGGAGCAACATATATGATTTTATACTGTCCTGCCAGCATATTCCGGTACACAGCTTGCAGCTGCGGTGCTGTCAATGTGCTGTTGATGTAGGCGGCAGGTACACCGGCAGCCTTCAGCGCCATGACCTGATCCCGCATCAAGGAAATTAACGGCGATACCACCAGTGTAATCCCGGGCAGCATCAGCGCAGGCACCTGATAACACATACTCTTACCGCCGCCGGTAGGCATAATGCCAAATACATCTTTTCGGCTCAAAACACCATCGATAAGCTTTTCCTGACCCGGACGGAAAGCCCGATAGCCAAAGTATCTCTCTAGGACATCCAGTTTCTCCATTTATTCACCTCTTTACCACTCAACATGACACATTATCTCACAAAACAGGCAAAATAGCAAGGCAATGTCCACACCCTTACGAGTGTGGACATTATTATCTAAAAATGATACATAATCAAATCTAATGCAACCTTTAATCCAGGAAGCAGGCTATCAATTTCCACATACTCTTCTCTGGTATGGGAGCCTCCACCGCAGTAGCATCCAACACACACAGCCGGAATTCCCACAGACAAAGGCACATTGCAGTCCGTAGACCCGGATTCATAGGTCACTTCTTTTCCATAGTATTTGGCAGTTGCCACAGATGCTCGCTTCATGAGCTCCTCCTGCTTGTCGGCATCGATTTTTCCAGAACAGGGACGATCTCCCACCAACGTCACTTTGACACGTATGCCCCTTTGACGATAATGATCCAAAACGTCATCCAGATGCTCCTGCATCCTTTGCAGAGATTCCATTTCATCTGAACGAAACTCATAGAGCATTTCTGCATGCTGAGCAATGGTATTAACAGAAGTTCCGCCGGAAATCAGGCCCACATTATAAGTCGTCTTTCCCTTTTCCGGCAGATGAACCTGATAGAGGCTGTTAATAATCGATGCAAGGCTGGCAATGGCATTTGTATTTCCAAAAGCCGTATAGGAATGACCACCCTCGGTATCTACCTCAATACGAAACCGCCGAGACCCAACCGCTTTGTTGACACCGAGACAGTCATGGGCGTCAAAAGTAATGAACTCCTTAATACGATCACCAAAATCTGCCACGATCTGCTTGGATCCTCGGAGATTGCCGAGCCCCTCTTCGCCGGAGTTCACGACCAGCAGAACACCATGGTTCTTGGGTTGCAAATGGTGCTTGGCAATGTATTTTGCTGTCATCAGCAGTGCTACAACGTCAGCCGTATCATCTCCGATGCCGGGGCAATAGATGCGTCCACCTCTCACCTCCAGCGGCAGCGACTGTAAATCCGGGAATACCACATCGCTGTGAGCCATAAAGACGACCACAGGTTGATTCTTCTCACAGCCAATTGGGTAAATCACATTTTGGGCACTGTCAATGTAAACCCCCTCCGCACCTTGTTTTTCCAACCATGCCCTGCAGAAATTTACTCTCTGCTCCTCCTGATTGGACGGAGCCGGAATCTGAGCCAGCTCCAGCAGAAGCTCATAGGCCTCCTGTTGATGCTGTTCCATATATTGCAGCATAGACTGGGTAAGTTCCATGTGGATCACTCCTTTTCAGCTGCAAAGTATCTACAAGCCTCCACTTTGCAGCGTTTTTAACCGTTTTTAGTATACTGTCCTCCCTTAACCCTGTCAAGGCACGGTGGCGCATTCTTGCATTGTTTACTTGACTGTGGTACACTTATCAAAAAACTTCAAGGAGGGGCCCATGAAATATAATCTACATCTTGAGACCACATCTATGAGCCTACATATAATGGCTATGATTTTCATGCTGCTAGACCATATATGGGCCACAATTATCCCTAGTAGTGACTGGATGACATGCGTTGGCCGAATTGCTTTTCCCATTTTTGCATTCATGATCGTAGAAGGCTATTTTCAGACTCACAGCCTGAAAAAATATGTGGGAAGGCTTCTGTTCTTTGCAGTGATTTCCGAAATCCCATTTAATCTGATGGTTGGAAATTCTATTTTTTATCCGATTCATCAAAATGTTCTCTGGACTTTTTTAATTGGAATTCTATGTATCCACATTATCGAAAAAGCAAAGCAAACACACGAAATCCGGCTGATTACTTTGGCTGCACCCAGTTCCTTGACTATCGCTACTGTGCTAGGGCTATTGGGTATGGTTGACTACTACAACGCCGGTGTTTATACGGTTCTCGTGTTTTATGTATTCCGAGGGCGGAAATGGTGGAACTTTTGGGGTCAGCTTGTTCTGCTGGCATACATCAATATCCAGCTTCTTGCCGGTCCGGAATATGAAATTCATCTTTGGGGACACACTTTTTTCATCGTACAACAAGGATTCTCCCTGTTGGCACTAGTTCCCATCTGGCTGTACCGTGGAAAGCAAGGTCCCCACAATAAGTGGCTTCAATTCCTATACTACACATTCTATCCCATCCACGCACTGATTTTGGGTCTTATGCAAATGTGTTAAAGAAAACCGGCACGGCAAAAGGCTACAACCCATAAGGAAGTTTTTTAAGAGATACGGTACAGTCCCGTTTAGGGCTGTACCGTATCTTTTTTATGCGATGAAGCGGCAGTCCAGCGGATTTTCTTGGATTCCCATTTTGTCGGAATATGGATCATTCTTATCGCTGCAGAATAAATATCACATTTTATCGTAAAAAGCAGGTGTCAGAAAAACCCAACACCTGCTAACTTTATATAATGATTATGATATCAGACTCATTCTGATATGTACGACTGTTCGCTTTGTTGGAATATGTTTACCGTTTTATTTATCTCGATGATTAATATCAGTCGACTTTTCTGCATCAATTTTCGTATTTCTTGCTGTGCATTTGCATCAGTGTCTTATCCTCAAAATAGTTGATTCTCATTGCGGACTTTACTTCATCCAGAGTTTTTGCCGCAATAATTCGAGCTTGTTCGCTGCCCGCTTTCAGAATCTCATAAACTCCGGAGATGTTCTTTTCGTATTCTTTACGTCTTTCTCTGATCGGTGCCAATTCTTCTTGCAGAATGCTGTTTAGAAATTTTTTGATCTTTACATCACCCAGACCGCCTCTTTGGTAATGCGCTTTCAGCTCATCCAGACAAGAATATTCTGGCAGATATTCTGCAAAATGCCGCTGTTCGCAGAAAGCATCCAGATAAGTAAACACGGTATTGCCTTCCAGATG
>RCNI01000253.1_pt1 | contig 35215 bp, 52 predicted proteins | sample 2041151 | NCBI WGS metagenome assembly RCNI01 (sample SAMN09708214, study PRJNA481090) | feces metagenome | isolation source: feces | place: Antarctica: Albino Rookery
TTGATGTTCAGTTTTCAAGGTTCCGATGTTGTCGCTGTATCTCGGCGACTTGTATATAATAGCATTATTTCCAGGGGGTGTCAACACCTCTTTTTCACTTTTTTGCTATTTTTTCCATGATACACACGGCAAGGTATTAATACAGAACATGATGAATTCACGGTTCAAAGTATGTAAAAAAAGTTAAGAAAATCTTAATTTTTTTATCTAAATGAGCATATTTTTAACAAATAAACAGTTTTTAGACCTTAAAAAGCATAATTTATATAAAAACTCCGCAATCGAAATTGCGGAGTTCTAAAAAAGTCTGCTTATTTAACAAAGGTAAAGTTATTGAAATGGGGAACCATATCTTCCTTTTTCGCTTCGGATTCTGCAGTCAGTACAGCCTGTACCAGAATGGCATTTTCCAGACGCTTCTTTTGCAGTTTACAGCCATATTCGTAGGGCTTGCTGATGTCACCATTGATTAGGTCAGCATTGGCATGGCAACCGCCGCTACAGAAGAAACGGGCCCAGCATTTGCTACATTCGGGCTTGGTCATAACATGGGTATGACGGAATTTTTGTACCATCTCCGGAGTAGTTACACCGGTATCCAGGGTACCCATCTTATACTGCTCCCTACCTACAAACTGATGGCAGGGATAGATATCACCATCGGCAGTGATGGCAAAGTATTCATGGCCTGCACCGCAGCCGGCTAAGCGCTTCGCTACGCAGGGACCATTATCCAGCGCTACATTGAAGTGGAAGAAGTCAAAGGGATTGCCCTCTTCACGTCTCTGCAGATAGGCACGTGCTAATTTATCGTATTCCTCGTAGATGGTAGGCAGGTCCTCCTCGGTCAATACCCAGGGATCATCAATACCCACTACCGGTTCTACAGAAATTTCCTTACCTACCTTGGTCATATCCAGAACATCCTCACAGAAGTGGGTGCTGTAATGGGTATAGGTACCACGCAGATAATAATTTTTACCCTCACGGCTATCTATTACCTTTTTGAAATTACGTACGGCAATATCATAGCTGCCCATTTTATTGGGAAATGGGCGCATCTGGTCATGAGTTTCCTTTTTGCCGTCCAGACTCAATACCAGCATAACCCTATTATTGTTCAGGAATTTGATATTCTTATCATTGAGCAGGGTACCATTGGTAGTTAGGGTCAACTTTATATTTTTACCTGTTTCCTGTTCACGGCGACGTACATATTCTACGATATGGGTAACAACGGGCCAGTTCATCAAGGGCTCACCGCCAAACAGGTCCAGCTCCAGGTTATGACGTTTTTTACTACCTTCAATAGCAAACTCAACTGCCTTTTCAGCTGTTTCCTTGCTCATTAACTGGCGACAGCCGCCAAAGGAACCAGTATCTGCAAAGCAGTAGCCACAACGCAGGTTGCAGTCATGAGTTACCAACAGGCATAAAGATTTTACGATAGGTTTTTCGGCAAAGGTAGCAGGTACTGGGAAATCTGGGCTGAAAAGTAAGCCGTTTTTCTGCAGATCCTGCATTTCCTCTAATGCGTCACGTAAATCCTCTTCACTATAACGATCTTTTAAAGCAGCAATGGCCTCTTCCCCATTGCTACCATCGTAATAATCCAACATATCATAAATAACATCGTCAACTAAATGTACAGCACCACTATTCACGTCCAGTACTGCCATATAGTCGTCCAAACGCATTTTATGTATAAGCATTAAAGTCCACCTTTCCTCTTACTGACTTAACATTAAAACAGCTCCCTGCTATACACAGGGAGCTGCCAACTTCATTGAGAAATTATTTGCATTGTTCGCAAACTTGGTTACCAACAGTGCAAGAAGTTTTGCAAGCGGATTGGCAGGAAGCGGGGCATTCGCCACAGCCACCAGTACGCAAAGTTTTGTTCAACATAGCTTTATTAACTGTTTTAATGTGTTTTCTCATTTGAATCCCTCCAAGTCTAAATATCGTTACACACTTCATTTTAACTTCTTTTTCCATATTATGCAAGTTGTTTTTCATTATACTAGAAAATCTCTAATAATGTTAATATCCAGGCCCTTGCTCTGCAGGAAGCCGACCAGATAGGCTCTTTCCAGACGCTCCTCAAAGCCCAGCACGCCATTTCCATCGTCACTGATATTGACGCGGTACATAGCCATGGGTGCCTCCCGATAGGTCTGGGCCGTATTAACCCCAATCCTACCCGTCAGACCACGGTAGAAGCCATACTTTTGCGCTTCTTCAATAATGTGTTGATTATAACAGCCATTGGGATAAGCAATCGTCCTGACAACATAGCGATCAAACTGTTTTTTCAGGAAGTAGCGGGAACTGGATAATTCCCAGGCCAGATACTTATCGTCAATTTCCGTTAAGGGCACATGGTTCATCGTATGAGAGCCCAGCTCCATGCCCGCCTTGATCAGAGCTTTAATTTCTGCCTCATTCATGTGGATGGGACTACCAATATCCCTGTTCACCACAAAGAAGCTGCCCTTGGCATGATATTTTTCTAAGAGGGGTAAGGCCTGGGTATAGTTGTTCTTGTAGCCATCATCAAAGCTGAGAGCAATGTATTTGTCCACGCTTTCACCCTTAGTAAAGCGTTCAGCCAGCTCCTCCACCGTTACAATGTGGTAGCCCCGTCCGGTGAGATACTGCAGCTGCTGTTCAAACAAGGGCGGTGCAATTACCAGGCTACGGGGCCAGTCCGGTCCATTTTCCCAGCCGATGCCATGGTACATTAGTACAGGCGCACTGCTTCTTCTAAAGGCAGCGTATTCCTCCTGCAGTCTTTCCTTATTCAGCTGCCAGTAAATGCCAGCAGCCGCTACAAGCAGAAGTATGCCTGCTACTATAAGTGCTAGTATTTTTTTTATCATTTATTCTTTTCCACTTCCATCCCTAAGCCAATGGCTATTTCTTCTAATTTTTTCAATCGGTGGTTAATACCGGATTTGCCTAAGCCATCTGCATATTCCACTAATTCGTTCAGCGAAGCCTCCTGATAGTTCATGCGCAACTGGGCCATCTCCTGCAGCTTGGGTGGTAATTCACCCAGTCCCAGGTGGCTGTCAATATATTTAATACAATTTACCTGACGCACGACCGCCTTAACCACCTTATTCAGATTGGCGGTTTCGCAATTGACAACACGGTTGACATTGTTACGCATTTCTTTCAGAATACGTACATTTTCTAATTCCATCATGGAATTATGGGCTCCAATAACGCTGAGGAAATTCGCAATTCCCTCCCCATCCTTTAAATAAACGATGAAGTCATTCTTACGGTCAGTCAGCTTGGCCTTTAAGGAAAAGCCGTGCATGATTTTAATAATTGTCTGGGCAAAATCTTCATTTTCCGTCACCATTTCCAAATGGTAGTCACTGGAGGGACGGCTGATGCTGCCGCCACCTAGGAAAGCTCCTCTGAGAAAGGCCCGCTTACAGCAGTGATTTTGCAGAATGGGATTTTTCAAATCGCTTTCTATGGACAAAAGCTGCAGCTCCGTCATAGCCACACTTACCTTGGGTGAGGGAATAACCCTGACCTGGTAACGGTTATTTTTTTTCAACCTGCGGGAACGGGTAATAACAACCTCCGTCTGGACCTGATAATTATTTTTCAGGATTTGCAGAACACGTCTGGCCAGAGCGGCATTTTCGGTAGAAAAGTGAATGCCGATATTCATTCCACGGATAATTATTGCCCCGCTCATACGTAAAACACCCAACAGCTCCGCCTTATCACAGCAGGGAGCATTAGTTTCCAGACGTGATAGTTCATTTTTTACATCATTCGAAAAAGACATGTGGCATTCTCCTTTCCTTATTTTTTCTTTCCTGCTTCTTCTTGTAAATCCTCTTTAATCAGGGTCCGCAGTCCCTGCTTCAACAGCATATAATCAAACAGACGGACATCCTTACCGAAAAGGCGCATTTTATAAATCAAAGTCATTATGGCACGGGATAGCTTACGAGGGTTATGCCGTACTAGATTATCCTTGCTGATCAGATTGGCCGGAATGACAGTAATACCCAGCTCCTCCAGCTTTTTAATATCGGCACTAACCGGTAGTGAGCCCTCTGCACCATACAAGTCCAGCTGCTTCTGAGTAATCTGCTGGTTATTAACGATAACAAAATCCAAGAACTGCTCTCCAATATGGTTAATAAGAGCCATAACATGGTCATAGGCGCCATAGCCGTCAGTTTCCCCCGGCTGCGTCATCACATTGCATACATAAATCTTAGCAGCAGAGGAAGCCAGTACTGCCTCACGAATTTCCTTGACCAGAAGGTTGGGAATAACGCTTGTATAGAGGCTACCTGGACCCAGAATCAAAATATCCGCATTTTTAATGGCCTCCACAGCCTGCTTAGCAGCAGGAGCATCCGGTGGCTTCATAACCATTTTTTTAATGTGCTTTCTCGCCTTCGGAATTTCTGATTCACCTAAAACCGTGCTGCCGTCATCCATTTCGGCCTCCAGCTGGATATTAGCCAAGGTAGAAGGAATAACCCGTCCGCGAACCTTGAGTATCTGACTCACTACATTCAGACCTTCCTCCATGCCACCCTCAGCTTCGGCAACTGCTGCAATGAACAGATTACCAAAGCAGTGCCCATCAAAGGGAGAATCACCGGTAAAGCGGTACTGCATCAAACGCTCCATAACCGGCTCCCTATCAGCCAGGGCTGTTAGACAGTTACGTAAATCTCCCGGAGGAATAATCCCCAACTCCTTGCGCAGCCTGCCGGAGGAGCCGCCATCATCCGCTACCGTAACGACGGCCGTACAATTATTGGTGATGTATTTCATCCCCCGCAGAAGCGTGGATAAACCGGTACCGCCACCAATTACCGTAATAGCCGGTCCATGGGTTAATTTTCTCTGGACAAAGATTGTTTCCATTAAGGAACCATTTTTGTCCGGTATAAGCACAGCTACTATGGAGGCGACTATTTTACGCGTACCATAGACCATAATATAAAGACCAATTAATACACAGAGCAGACCCGCTAAAATAATGGGTATATTGGAATAATTACCCGTAGTTATATAGGACATGCGGAACAGCAGCTCCTCCAAGGCTCCCATGACCTGGTAATTGAAGAGCAGTGCCAACCCAAGACCTACAAAGAGAACCCCTAGGGAAAATAACAAAAGCCATCTTTTGATATTAATACCGGGATAAAGCCAATTTATCCAGCCCATATTAAACCTCCGCTACTTTCTGACTGGGAATGTCACGGTGATAAACCTCTACCCAGTAGCCCTTAGTGCTTAAATATTCAAAGATCTTGTTAGCAATAAAAACGCTGCGGTGCTGGCCACCGGTACAGCCGACACTGATTACCAGCTGACTTTTCCCCTCATTAATGTATTGGGGAATTAAAAAGTCCAGCATCTGCACCTCCATTTTCAGGTACTGAAAGGTCTGCGGATGCTTGCTGATAAAATCTGCCACCGGCTGATCATTACCAGTCTGACTACGCAGCTCCTCCACGTAAAAGGGATTGGGTAGGAACCTGACATCCAAAACCAGATCGCTATCCAATGGTAGGCCATACTTAAAGCCAAAGGAACGTACAATAATTTTTAATCTTTCCTTACTGGTTTTATTGCTGAACATCCTGGTAATGTTCTTCTTTAGGGCTGCTGCCGGTAAATCGCTGGTATCGATAACATAGGTAGCACGTGCCTTTAAGGGGGCCAAAATTTCCCTTTCCTCGGCAATATTTTCCAAAAGGGTCTTACTATCACTGAGGGGGTGCCGTCTCCTGGTTTCCTTATAACGTCTTACTAAGACCTCGTCATCCGCTTCCAAAAATAACAGCTCATATTTCTGCTCAGAGGCGTCCATTTCATTCAAAACTGCTACCAGCTTATTAAAAAAACGTCCACCACGAATATCTGAAACCAAAGCTACATTATTTTCAGAGGTTTGTCTACATAATTCAGCAATTTTGGGAATTAAAGTTGCTGGTAAATTATCTATACAGAAAAAATGTAAATCTTCTAAAGTCCTCATTACCTGAGTTTTCCCTGCACCGGACATACCGGTAATAATCAGAAAATGATCCTGCATCAAGCTCGCTCCTTTCATACCCTAAGTATTTATAAAGTATATTATAGCATATGCAGCCCTCTATTTGTTATCGTCTAGAGCCGTATCTCCTAGGGCAAGCCTAAAATTCCTAAAAATAGACCCAAAATCCCGGATAGGCAGAGTAATTTTATAACCGACAGTCCCCTTTGTAGGGCAATAAAGGCCAGAGGCAAAATAATACAGCCCCGCCAGTCCAGCCTGGACCACTCCACAGGAATACTTTCCTGATTCCACAGGGCCAAGATAATAAAGCCCAGACCCGCAGAGCAGATTAAAGCCACAACCGCCGGTCTTAAACCATTCAAAAGACCCCGGACTGCTGCCACGTCACCATATTTATAAAATAAATGCGATAAAAAAATAACAATGAGCACCGAGGGAAAAACGAAACCGGCTGTAGCTGCTATCGCTCCCGGCAGACCGGCCAGTCTGGTCCCTATAAAGGTAGCTGCATTAATGCCGATGGGCCCCGGCGTCATTTGTGAAATCGTAAAAATATCAATAAATTCCTGCATAGTCAGCCAGCCATGGATATCTATGACCTGCTCCTGAATTAAGGGCATGGAAGCATAGCCACCACCTACACAGAAGGCTCCCACCTGCACAAAGCTCCAAAAAAGCTCCCAATAAAGCATGATTTACCTCCTAAGAATATTTTCTATCCCTCAACCAGAATAAGCCGATTAAAGCGTCCAGAATGACTGCGTACATCAGGTTGACAACAAAAAAATAATGGGCCACAAAGGTACCCCCAATAATGAGCAGGGGTAAAAGCAGCTGCCGCCGATACTCTCTTTGTAATAAATCCCAGGCGACCTTAATAATAATTGCCGTTGCACCACACTGCATTCCCTTTAAAAGGTACTGGACATAGCTGTTAGTAGCAAACAAATCATAGCAGTAAGCTATCAGACTCAGGGTCAGCAGGGGTGGCAGTACCGTTGCCCCCAGTGCTACCATAGCTCCGCTCCAGCCTGCCAGACGATAGCCCATGCTGATGGCAGCATTGGCTGCAACTACACCGGGGGCAGATTGGGCGATGGCCACCAAATTTAAAGCCTCATCACCCTCCAGCCAGTGGTATTCATCTACAAATTTAGCCTTTAACAGGGGCACGATTACATAACCTCCACCAATAGTAAAGGCACTAATCAAAAAGGTGGAGGTAAAAAGCTTTTTATAAAAATCTTTATCCACCTGAAACTGCTGTTGCACAAGGATTCCTCCCTTCAAGAATGCAATTATTATAACATATTCCTCCCCGCTGTGAACCCCTTCTGCTCAAGTATTTATCCTTCTGCCCTCAAAAGAAAAAGCTGTCACCCGATGGGTAACAGCTTAATATTTTCTTTCCAGGACTAATAATCAAAAATCGCTTCCTTTCAGCTGGTTTTGACGTAATAACCATGCATACTGTAATGTTGCCACTAGAATAAAAGCATAGCCGACTAGCTCCGTGCTTTCTTCAATAACATTTTTTACATAATAGGAAAATTGGTCCTGCATAATAATCTGCCAAATTAACTTCATGCCGATCAAACGAGAATATACCAGTACCAAAGCCATGCCACAGGACATGGTAATAAAATAGCGGCTCTGCATATATTCTGCCAAGGAACTGAGCGCTTCGGCCAAGCCCTGCCGCAGAGCCAGATAAATACTAATCCCTGTATAAAGCAGGGCAAAATAAACCCAGCAGCCGTGTGACAGCATATCGAAATATTCGTCCAGTTCCCTAATAAACATACAGCCTAAAAATCCGCTGACCAGCCATAGTCCCGGCTTCTCGTATTTATGTGCCAGCACACCAAAAATAATGGAACTGACCATAATAAAAAATTCCTGCGTAAATTCTACAAATGATTCAAAGGGAATATACCCCCATAATTTTGCATCTAAATAAATCATCCCCGTAGCAAAAACAAGAATCATACAAAGTTCCAAAAATTCGGCAAACTTATTTACTATTTGCTGAATACTTTTCTTCATAAGCTCACCTGTTTCACCTATTTATTTTTAATTCGCTTCAAAAATATACACTACGTAATTTTAACAAGCCTAGACTGAAAAGTCAAATGTATAATTAAATACTTATGATACATTATCTTAAATTAGTGCAAATAAAGTACTTCGCAGACGAACTATTTTCCAAAAGAAGTAATAATTTTTTATTTTTTAATTTATTTTTTTCTAAATTTATTGATAAAAAAAACTCCACATACCATAAGGTATGTGGAGTAATTGATAGCTTTCCGTAAAACGGATGATTAACGCTTGGAGAACTGAGAAGCTTTACGAGCTTTCTTCAAGCCGTATTTCAAACGTTCTTTAGCACGCGGATCGCGAGTCAAGAAGCCAGCTTTTTTCAATACGGGACGGAATTCTTCGTCAACTTTCAGCAATGCACGGGAAATACCATGACGGATTGCACCAGCTTGACCGGAGATACCACCACCATTAACGTTAACGAGTACATCATATTTACCTTTAGTTTCGGTAACTACCAAGGGTTGGTTAACGATTAATTCCAAAGTTTTCAAACCAAAATAATTATTCAATTCGCGGCCGTTGATAATAACGTTGCCTTCACCCGGAACCAGGCGAACACGTGCAACGGAAGATTTACGACGACCAGTCGCATTATAAGTAACTACTGCCATTTATTGTTCCCTCCTGGATATTATCTTACGTTGATTTCCAAAACTTCAGGTTTTTGAGCTGCATGCGGATGTTCGCTACCAGAATATACATGAAGTTTAGTATAGATTTGACTGCCAAGACGATTTTTAGGAATCATCCCTTTAACAGCATATTCAACCATTCTTACCGGATTCTTAGCGAGCATTTCGCCAGCTTTTACATAGCTGTCGCCGCCAAGATAACCAGAATGACGGAAATAGATTTTTTGAGTAAGTTTTTTACCGGTCAGAACAACTTTGTCTGCATTGATAACGATTACGTGATCACCGGTGTCCATGTGCGGGGTAAAAGTCGGTTTATGTTTACCGCGCAGAACTTTTGCAACCTCTGCAGCCAAACGACCCAGAGTTTTATCAGCTGCGTCAACTACGAACCATTTGCGTTCGATGTTGGACGGATTAGCCATAAAAGATTTCATCCTCATGTCCCTCCTAGAGAAATATACAATTAGTTGGATTTTCTCACCGTCTTTCGGGGCTAGTGAAATCAAGCGGAAAATCACGTATGTTTATTATAGCTACCTGTCAAGTTTAAGTCAAGTTATTTTGTAAAAATTTTACAGTTTTTTGTTTATTTTCTATATGGTTTATAATATACGGCATCTAAATACAACCCCTGTGCCGGTGCCGGTGAATTAAGAAAACGGCACCGGCCGCCTGCTAGCTCCTCGGCCAGAGCCTCCACCGGTCTTTTCCCCAGACCAATCTGGAGCAGGGACCAGACAATATTCCGCACCATATGGTAAAGGAAGCCGTCACCGGCAATATGGAACAGCAGCTCGCCTCCCCTACGCTCCCATTGAGCTTCATAAATAGTTTTGAGGGGTGAGCTGTCCACGCTGCCGCTACTACGGAAGGCGGAAAAATCATGCTGCCCCAACAAAAAAGCCGCGGCCCGGTTCATGGCTACCTCATCTAAATGCTCCTGCAGCTGCCAGGCATAGTGGATTTCAAAGGGGCTGTTGTAGGGACTTTCCAAAACCCTGTACAGATAGCGCTTCCACTGAGCACTTAAACGGGCATGAAAGCCGGCCTCCACCTCCTCGGCGGAAAGAATGACGATATCGGGAGGTAGCATTCTCCGGGACGCACGGACCAGATTAGCACAGGGAATGCTTCCCGTAGTGGTTAGGCTAATAGTCTGCCCCAGGGCATGTACACCGGCGTCCGTACGTCCGGAGCCGGCGATTTTAACCGGCTCGCCACAAAATTTACTGAGAACCTCCTCCAGTATATTCTGGATAGTTACATATTCCTTCTGCTTTTGAAAGCCATGGTAGCGGGTGCCATCATAGCTGACTACCAGTTTTAAAGTACGCATAGGCTACTCCCCCAGCGTAGGCAAGCCAGTCCCACCGCTAAAAAACAAACAGCAGCATAGGCTACAAAATCCCGGCCGCCATAGGCCAAATGATGCATTCTGGTTCTCCCCTCGCCGCCACGGTAGCAGCGGGCTTCCATGGCCGTTGCTAATTCATCGGCTCTTCGGAAGGCACTGATGAAAAGAGGTACCAACAGGGGCAGCATGTTTTTAACCCTCTGTACCAGATTACCGCTGGTAAAAACGGCACCTCTAGCTGTCTGGGCCTTCATAATCCGGTCCGTTTCCTCCAGAAGGGTAGGAATAAAGCGCAGAGCAATAGTCATCATCATTGCCAGCTCATGGGCTGGAACACCGATAACGGCAAAGGGCCGCAACAGGCATTCAATGCCGTCAGTTAAAACAATGGGTGAGGTGGTAAAGGTCAAAATGGAAGAAAAGAGCAGCAACAGAATCAACCGCAGGCCCATTTTCAAACCAAAATGCAGGCCCTCCTCCGTCACCATCAAAAACTTCCAGGTGAAAAGCACATGCTCGCCGGGCATGGTAAACATATGAATCAGTAGGGTGAGCAGAACGATGATTAAAATAGGCTTAACCGATTTTAAAACCAACATGACCGGTAAGCGGGACACAGTAATGGCCAAGGCCGCAAAGGCCACCAGGATACCGTAGGAAACGGCACTATCTGCTAAAAAAATAGCAATAATATAAATTAAAGTACTTAAAATTTTTGTACGGGGATCTAATTTATGGATAAATGAATTTCCTGGGAAATACTGTCCTAAAGTAATATTACCTAGCATTATCTCCACCCCTTTGCTTGCTTAATCTTTTTTACCAGCTCGTCAGCATCCTTAATGCCCTCGGGCAGCTGCAGTCCCTGACGACGTAACAGGGAGGAAAGCTTATATACCTGGGGCTCATCCATGCCCACCTCCAGCAGCTCTGCCTGATGCTGAGTAAAGATGGCATTGGGCTGGTCGTCAAATAAAACCCGTCCCTTGCTAATTACCAGCAAGCGGTCCGCATATTTTACGGCCTCCTCCATGCTATGGGTAACCAGGACGATGGCAATGCCCCTGCTCCGGTGCAGGGCCATAATTTCCTTAAAGACAGCATTCCTGCTCCTGGGGTCCAGACCGGCAGAGGGCTCATCCAGTACCAGATAAGCCGGATTCATGGCTACCACACCGGCAATGGCTACACGACGCATCTGTCCGCCACTCAGCTGGAAGGGGGAGCGCTGGGAGAAGCTGTCAAAAGCCAATCCCACAAAGGCCATAGCATCCCTTACCTGCTTATCCACCTCCGCTTCCGTAAAGCCCAGGTTGCGCGGTCCAAAGGCAATATCCTCGTAAACGGTTTCAGCAAAAATCTGATGCTCGGGGTATTGGAAAACCATTCCCACCTGTCCCCTTACCTTAAGGGCCGCACTACCATTGCCTGCCAGATTGACTCCGTCAATGCTGACCTGTCCCTGCGAGGGCTGCAGTAATCCGTTCAAATGCTGTACCAGCGTGGATTTACCACTGCCGGTATGACCAATAATAGCCACTATCTCGCCCTTCTCTATGGTCAGGGAAACACCATTGAGGGCCTTACGTTCAAATGGAGTTCCACTCATATATGTAAAAAATACATCTGTTAATTTTATTGACATAATGCCTGTGCCAGCTCCTCATCAGTAATTATTTCCTGTGGTAATTTATGACCAGCCTTACGCAATTCACTGGCAACCTTTGCTGCCAAAGGAGCCTCCAGTCCCAAAGCCTCCAGCTCATCCACCTGACTGAAAACCTCATGGGGCGTTCCCATAAAGCGGATATGCCCTTTTTCCATGACCACCACTCTATCGGCTACCAAAGCCTCCACCATGTAATGGGTGATATAAACGATAGTAATTCCTTTATCCTTATTCAGGGACTGGACGGTTTGTACAATTTCCTTACGTCCCTGAGGATCCAGCATGGCTGTAGGCTCATCCAGAACGATGCATTTCGGCTCCAGGGACAGAATACCTGCGATGGCAACCCTCTGCTTCTGACCACCACTTAATAAATGGGGTGCATGCTTGGCATATTCGCTCATGCCGACAGCAGCCAGGGAACGATCCACCCGCTGACGTATTTCCGCACTGGGAACACCTATATTTTCTGGTCCGAAGGCTACATCCTCTTCTACAATAGCTGCAACTATCTGATTATCAGGATTTTGGAAAACCATTCCCACCTGCTGACGGATGAGCCATAAATTTTCCTCCTGACTGGTATCTAGTCCGGAAATCTGACAACTGCCCTCCGTAGGTAGGAGCAAGGCATTCAGATGTCTGGCCAGGGTGGATTTACCACTACCATTAGCACCAATAATTGCTACATATTCACCTTTTTTTATTTCTAAATCAACGCCGTCCAAAGCCTTAACCTCCTGGCCGTCTGCGTCCGTATAGTAATGCTTAAGTCCTTTTAAAGAGATCATAAAAATTGCCTCCAAATCCCTATCATTGCTCTCTATTATATAATTATGCAAAAAAATAGTCAACCAAATTAAAAATTTGGTTGACTAAATTAAATGGCGATTATTTTTTCTTTTTACCTAAGTAAGCTGCTTCAATTTCCGGATTTTCCAGCAGCTCCTCACCGGTACCGGTCATAGTAATCTTACCGGTTTCCAGAACATAGGCTAAATGAGCAATCTTTAAGGCCATATTAGCATTTTGTTCAATCAGGAGCACGGTCATGCCCTGCTTATTAATTATTTGGATAATGCGGAAGATATCCTTGATAACCAGGGGTGCCAGGCCCAGAGAGGGCTCGTCCATCATCAGCACCTTGGGATGGCACATCAATGCTCTACCAACAGCCAGCATCTGCTGTTCACCACCGGAAAGTGTACCTGCCATCTGCCAGCTACGCTCCTCCAGACGGGGAAACATTTCATAAATCCAGCGGATATCCTTGGCAATACCCTCTTTATCATTACGCATATAGGCACCGATTTCCAAATTCTCCAATACAGTCAGATTGGGGAAAACACGGCGTCCCTCCGGCACTAGGGTGATACCAGTGGTTACAATCTTTTGGGAATTAAGGCCGGTAATATCCTCACCCTCATAGGTGATTTTACCGCTTTTGGGCTTTTCCAGGCCCATAATAGTACGCAGGAGTGTGGATTTACCTGCACCATTAGCACCAATCAAGGTGACAATCTTACCCTCGGGAACCTCCAAGGAGATACCCTTCAGGGCCTCGATGCCACCATAAGCTACAACTAAGTCATCTATTTTAAGCATCTTCATCAACCCCCAGGTAAGCCTCTACTACGCGACTATTATTTTGAATTTCTTCCGGAGTACCCTTGGCTATTTCCAAGCCAAAATCCAGAACGTGAATTTCATCAGAAATTTCCATAACCAGGTCCATATGGTGTTCAATCATAAAGATGGTCAAATCAAATTCATCACGAATGCGGCGGATGAAATGAGTTAATTCTTCAGTTTCCTTAGGGTTCATGCCGGCTGCAGGTTCATCCAAAAGTAACATCCGGGGATTAGTAGCCAGAGCACGGGCAATTTCCAGGTAACGCTGTTGGCCATAGGGCAGACTGGAAGCCTTCTCGTCACGTAAATCCCACAAATTAACCTTCTTTAACAGGCTCTCAACATCTGCTTCCATTGCCTTAATCTCTTTATTATACCAGGGCAGATGAAAGGTAGCACTCAGAAAATCGGATTTTAAATGAAGATGCTTAGCAATCAGAACATTCTCGTATACAGAAAGCTCCTTAAAAAGACGGATATTCTGGAAGGTACGAGAAATGCCCATCTTGGCGATTTCACTGGGACGCAGGCCGGTAATATTATGTGTTTTACCATCAGCTGCAGTATAAAGCACGTCACCCTCAGTAGGAGTGTAGACGCCGGTAATCATATTAAAAGCGGTGGTCTTGCCTGCGCCGTTAGGGCCGATTAGAGCAACAATTTCATGCTCCTTAATATCCAGCTTTAATTCATTAACCGCAGTTACACCACCAAAGCGCATGGTGATTTTATCAGTTCTCAGAATGGTGCTCATTTGCTAGCTCCTTTCTGCCAAATATACTTAAAGGGATTTTTACAAAAGGCAAAGAATTTGTCCCAGGTAAATTCTTCCGTACCCATAATACCCTTACGCCAGAAAAGTACGCAAGCCATTAAGAGGATGGAGAAAATAACCATACGGAAGCCAGGGCGGAATAAGGGGATATCCATACCCATAATCATCAGGGGTTCGTCAAAGATACGCAGGAATTCCAAGCCACCAGTTACGATGATGGAGCCCAGCATACTGCCGGTGATGCTGCCCATACCGCCTAAAACGATAATCAACAGGAAGTTATAGGTTAAGGTGAACAGGAAGTTCTTCGGGTCTACGGTACCCAACAGGGTTGCATATAAACCGCCGCCAATACCTGCAAAGAATGCACTCAGCATAAAGGCCATGTTCTTATGCTTGAACAGGTTAATACCCATAGCCTCAGCAGCAATTTCATCCTCACGGATAGCCTTGAAGGCACGACCATAGGAGGAATTGAGCAGACAGGTAACGATGATAAAGACAATTGCTGTAGCCACGAAAATAAAACGTACGTCATTAATAGTGGGAATATCCTTAATACCCAAGGCGCCATTGGTAAAGCTTTGAGCATTGGTAATAACGATACGGATAATTTCGGAGAAGCCCAGGGTAGCAATGGCCAGATAGTCACCGTGAAGGCGTAGCACTGGCGTACCTACGATAAAGGCAAATAGCATCGCCATAATACCACCTAGAATAAGGGCCGCCCATAGGGGCAATTCAATATCCGCAATTAACGGGTTCATCGGTACTGCATAAAAGACAGTATCACGAAATTCAACAGGTACGGTAAAGACACCTACAACATAGGCGCCAATAGCCATAAAGCCAGCCTGGCCCAGGCTAAATTGTCCAGCAAAGCCATTGGTCAGGTTCATGGACAAGCCAATGATTGCATAAATTAAACACAGATTAACAATTCTGCGTGTATAAGAGTCCATTTCCAACTGAACGTAGCAGGAAGCAGCAAAAAGAACTACTAAACCAACTACTGTCAGTAACATATTCCTTTTACTCATGCTTACACCTTCTCCGTAGTTTTTTCACCCAACAAGCCGGTGGGCTTATAGAACAGAATAACAATTAAAACGATAAATGCAAAAGCATCGCGATAACCGGATAAGTCCGGGAAGAAGGCTACAATCATAACCTCGCCCAAGCCAAGGATAAAGCCGCCGATAACGGCACCCTTGATGTTACCGATACCACCGATAACCGCCGCAATAAAGCATTTCAGACCGGGCATAACACCCAGCATAGGTGTAATACCGGGGTAACGTACACCCCACATAAAAGCGCCGATAGCTGCCAAGGCAGAGCCGATGATAAAGGTTGTAGAAATAACCCGGTCAATGTTGATACCCATAACACGGGCAATTTCATAATCCTTAGATACGGCACGCATCGCCATACCGGTTTTAGTATGATTAACAATGTGCAGCAGTACTACCAAGCTCAACAGGGTGATTACCGGAATAACCAGGCAGATGGACTGGATTTGTACGCCACCAACTGCAATATTCTGAGTTAAAACAGGAATTTCAGGGAAACGCAGGGGACGACCACTGAATAAATAGTTCGCTAAGTTTTCTAATAAGAAGGAAGCGCCGATTGCAGAAATCAAAACAGAATTCTTCGGAGCTTCACGCAAAGGACGGTAAGCCGTTCTTTCAATAAGCACACCTAGTAGCGCCGTGGCTACAATAACTCCCACAAAGGTAAAATACCAGGGAATGTGAAATACAGTAATACCAAAGAAGGCAAAATAGCAGGCCATCATAACAATATCGCCATGGGCAAAGTTGATCATCAGCAAAATGCCATACACCATAGTGTAACCAATAGCAATCAGGGCATATAAGCTGCCTAAAGAAATACCATTAACCATGTGCTGGGCGAAACTGACCAATGTCATATCCTGCATTGCCTGAAAAAATTCGCCAAATAATTCCATTTCTCCACCACCATAACCTTTTATAACCAAATATGCTCCCTCCTCCGACGGAAGCGGGAGCATATAACCAGGTCATAAAATTATTTTACATCTACGAAATCCAGGTAAGTAAATTTACCATCTTTTACAGTTTTGATAACAGCGGCTTTGATAGCATCGCCATTTTCGTCAAGAGTAGTTTTACCGGTAACGGCTTCCATATCTTTAGTTGCTGCGATTGCATCACGAACCTTTTGCGGATCAGTGCTGTTAGCATTCTTAATGCCGTTGATTGCAATCAGGTAAGCATCATAGCCCAATGCGGACAAAGCAGAAGGTTCAGCTTTGTATTCATCAACATAAGCTTTCAGGAAGATTTGAGCTTCTTCAGTGGAAGCTTTGTCACGGTCAAATGCAGTAGAGAGAACCGCGCCTTCAACTTCTTTGCCACCAACGTCGATAAATTCTTGAGTTTCCCAAGTATCGCCACCCATGAAAGTTACGTCAATACCTAATTGACGAGCTTGTTTAATCAACAATGCGGATTCAGTAAAGTTACCAGGAGCGAATACTGCATCCGGATTTTGTGCTTTCAGGTTGGTCAAAACTGCGGTGAAGTCTTTATCGCCAGTCTGATAATTAGCTACATCAACGATGCATTCATTATCATTGGTCAATTTAGTAAATGCTTCACGGAAGAATTTAGACAAGCCTACGGAATAGTCATTAGAAACCTCTTGGACAATCGCAACCTTACGATAGCCTTGGTTATAAGCGTAATTTGCCATTACAGTGCCTTGGAACGGATCGATGAAGCAGGCACGGAAATAGTAATCGTTATTTGCGGTTACCTGAGGATTAGTGCAGCTAGTACCGATTGCAGGTACCTTGCTTTCTTTTACGATACTGCCTGCGGCCATGGACAAGGAAGAGCCATAGGAACCAACAATAGCAGTTACTTTATCTCTTTCGATCAAGCGGGCAGCTACGGAAGCAGCTTCTGCTTTATCAGATTTATTATCACCAACTACCAGTTCAACCTTTTTACCCAATACTTCATTGTATCTTTCGTGAGCTAATTTAATACCACGCAATTCCAATTCGCCACCGGCAGCATTATCGCCAGTCAAAGGAAGGAAAACACCAATTTTGATAACGTCTGCATCCTTTGCTTCTTCTTTTTCACTGCCACAACCAGTCAAGGCTCCAAGCATTACAGCAGATGCAAGTAATACGGAGAACACTTTCTTCAATTTCATTTTTCATACCCCTTTTCTCTGCTGCTTAATTTACCTCGCAGCGAATTTGTATGATACGATTATAGCATTGTAAAAATTATTTGACAAGTGTATGTCCTAACAACATCTTTAACAGTTATTTATGGCTAATTTGTACATATTTTACATTTTCTTACAATATCTGTCCATTGTAAAACAACATATTCATTATTTAGTATTCTGTTTAAGGACAAATTAAATAGACAAAGGACTTTTCTGTCCTTATATAGTGTACACTATATAGGTGTATTTTTTTAAATTATTTTATACTTTTTTCTTATTTGTATAGAATATAACACTTTTAGAGAAATTTTTGCATTTTTTCAGAGAATAAAGAAAAAGAGGACAAAATAACTTGTCCTCTTCCAGCTAGTCAGTATTAAGTTTAGCAGATACCTCTAATTTTCATAGCCTCTGCCAATCTGCCCAAAGCAACAATGTAAGCTGCTACGCGCATATTAACCTGGTACTTAACAGATGCTTCATGAACTTCATGGAAGGCCTTCTGCATCATAACAGTTTGTTTTTCAATAACCTCGGCCTCAGTCCAGAAATAACGGTACAAGTTTTGTACCCATTCAAAATAGCTGACAGTAACACCACCACCATTAGCTAAAATATCAGGTACGACAAAGATACCCTTAGCATCAAAAACTGCATCCGCATCAGGAGTAGTCGGGCCATTGGCACCCTCAGCAATAATCTGAGCACGAACAGCGTCAGCATTATCCTTGGTCAGCTGTAATTCCATAGCACATGGAGCAAGTACAGTAACCTCCAGAGCCAAAAGCTCGGCATTGGTAATAGTCTTAGTACCCTGGCAGCCCACTACGCTACCGGTTTCCTTCTGATAAGCCTCTACCGCAGCCAGATTCAGGCCCTCTGCACAATAGATAGCACCCTTTACATCACTAACAGCTACAACCTTAACATTGTTTTCCACAAACATCTTCGCAGTCCAGCTGCCAACATTGCCAAAGCCCTGAACAGCAGCAGTAGCCTGATCAGGTGCAATTCCCTTCAGCTTCAAGGCTTCCAGAGCAGCTACGACTACACCACGTCCGGTAGCTGCAGTACGGCCTAGAGAGCCGCCCAGGCATAAGGCCTTACCAGTAATAAAACCGGGCTCAAATTGACCAGTAATCTTGCTGTATTCATCCATCATCCAGCCCATAATCTGACCATTAGTATTCATATCCGGTGCAGGGATATCCTTCTTTTCACCAATGAGGGGCGCAATCTTAGTAATATAAGCTCTGGTCAAGGCTTCCAGCTCTCTTGCAGAAAGAGTAGCCGGGTCAACAATAATACCACCCTTGGCACCACCATAGGGCAGGCCGGCAACGGCACATTTACAGGTCATCCAGAAGCCCAGAGTCTTTACTTCGTCTATAGAAACATTCTGATGATAGCGGACACCACCCTTAGCAGGTCCTAAAACAGTACTGTGCTGGCTACGATAGCCGGTAAATACTCTCGTGGAGCCGTCATCCATCTTTACAGGGATACTTACTTCCAAAGTACGTTCAGGTACAGCAATGACTGCTGCTGCACCGGGGTCAAGCTGCATAGCTGCAATTGCCTGATTCATAGGGATTTTAGCCATTTCAAAAATATTCATTCTTTCAACCTCCAAAAAGTCTTATCTAAGATTATAAACTGCTCCAGCCTGCTTGTCTAACAAAGTGGAGCTTTTTTTATTTATCTAAAGGAAATTTTAGATTTTTGTATATTTTTTACATTTTTTAAGGAATGGATGGAAAAGCTCCAAATATTTGGGCAAAATTAATACCGGCAATCTGTTTCTCTCTGTATTCCTCACGTAGCTCCTGTTCCCCTGCCTCCAGATGCTTGGAGGTAATACCATGACGCCTGGATAGCCATGCCTCCACAAAGGCGGCCAAATGGTCACAGCCCTTTAAAACTCGGCCGTCCACAGCTTTATAGCCCTTACCATTGACATTATAAAGGCTGTCCAGCTCCTCGCTGCTGACTATCTTAATTTCTCCGTCTATGACAACCTTATTAGCAAATTCATTCTTGGTAAAGTAGAGAATATCCTGATGCCAGGAATAGGGCAGCAGGGGCAGAATTTTCTCCTCCACCTGGCGTTCTTCAATCTTCTTGATCAGGACGTCCAGACCCTCCACGCTGCGCTTAATAGGCGAGATAATATCCCTGGTCAAAACCTCTGGCAGATCATGAAAAAGGCCGCAGAGAAAGTCATTTACCGCTCTCTCCTCACAGGCACCTAGATGTAGCGCACAAAAATATCCCATAATAGCTACCAACAGCACATGTCCCATAACGGATGTTTCCGGTACACGGGGGGATTGAGCCCAGCGCTTCTGAAAGCGGAGCTGACCAATCAAATCGATGAACTTGCTGCTCTTACCCTTTAGGGCTAATTTCTGGACACCGGCTAAATCGTAATGGTCCTCAATCGCACTTTCAATCGCCTGCCTAGTTTCTTCAATACCGTATAAGCCCTGATTAAAATGATAAATCAGCTCAAACTCCCATTGCGTAGCCAGATAATGGGCAGCACGCAGAAGCTTCTTTTCCAAAAGATATTCGTCCTGATGGTCAAAATACCGCTGCATCCTCTGCATGAAGGCCGGCTCTATCTCCGGTATTCTGCGTTGCAGCTCCTGGTAGACCCAGCTGTTTAAATCCTTGCCGTGGACACGCATCAGTTCATGAAAAACAGGAGGCTTAATATCTGTCAGCACATTGCGATGAAGAAACTCAAAAATACCACCTTCAATTAAAACCAGCCAGTTCAGCTTTGCGTGGTGGTCATCCTCCTCATGCCTAGCCAAAACATAGAGAATCATCATTTTATGAGCCTGCTTGTCCAGCTCCGTAAAGCCACAGGGCCGGATATGGTCATTCCAACGCTGGATATGGGCTGCTTCATATAGAAATTCTATAAAATTCTTTGTCAGCATCATAGTTTCCTACCTCCCTTTGCCTAGCCGTTATTGAAAAATTACTGTTCTCATTATAACATATTTCAACGGTTAAGCTCCTATACCAAGGGAGATATATTGTATACTTTGCCCTATGGCAGGACGAACAAAACAAAAAAATACTGTTAGTAAGGCCATTCCTTACCAACAGTATTAATCAGTAAAAATAAAAAAAAGCGGAAACTTAAGCTTGCGCTTAAGCTCCCACCTTTAAAACTTCAATTAGATGAGCTCAATGATTGCCATTTCTGCAGCATCACCGCGACGAGGACCAACTCTATAAATACGAGTATAGCCGCCTTGTCTGCCTTCATATTTCGGAGCAATCTCTTCAAACAGCTTTCTGGTAACATCTTCGTCCATCAAAACAGCCAAAACTTGACGACGAGCGTTCAAGTCGTTTTGTTTTGCCAAAGTAATCAATTGTGCAGATTTAGCTGCAACTTCTTTAGCTTTGGTAATGGTGGTTTCGATTCTACCATATTTGAAGAAGGAAGTTAAAATGCTACGAAACATAGCTTTACGGTTGCTGGAAGTACGGCCCAGTTTTCTGTATGCCATGTGTTTCCGACCCCCTTATTATTCTTCGTCATTTTTGCGTAAGCTATAACCCAAATCAGCTAATTTCTTCTTAACTTCATCGAGGGACTTACGACCCAAATTACGTACTTTTATCATATCATCTTCGGACTTCTGAATCAATTCTTCAACAGTATTGATATTAGCACGACGCAAGCAGTTGTTGCTACGAACGGATAAATCAAGATCGTCGATAGACATTGACGCAGGGCCTTCATTTACAGGTTCTTCACTAGCAGGTTCAAGATTGCTGCCGCCTACAACAACAACATTCTTGTCACTATCACCTGTTTGGAACAACTTAAGATAATTAATCATGATGCTGGAAGCGTTGTCAACAGCACTTTCCGGCAAAATGCTACCATCAGTCCAAACTTCCAAGGTAAGCTTGTCATAGTTGGTAACATTACCAACGCGGGTATCAGTAACACCAAATTTAACTCTGGTGATAGGAGAATAGATGGAATCTACAGGAATAACTCCGATAGGATAATCCGGTCTCTTATTTTTATCCGCGGGTACATAACCGAGGCCTTTATCAACATAGATGTCCATGTTGAAAACTGCATCTTTATCTAAAGTAGCAATGTGCAGCTCAGGATTCAAGATTTCTACATCGCTATCAGCTATAATGTTGGCAGCGGTTACTTCTTGTTCACCAGTGCAAGAAATACGCAAAATCTTTTCTTCTTCGCCTTCCATTTTCAGGCACAAAGCCTTAATGTTGAGAATGATATCAGCGACATCTTCTCGAACACCAGGAATAGTGGAAAATTCGTGCAGCACGCCATCGATTTTCACGTGGGTTACTGCAGCACCCGGTAAGGAGGATAACAATACACGGCGTAAACTGTTGCCCAGTGTAATGCCATAGCCTCTTTCCAAAGGCTCCCAAACGAATTTACCATAACGTTTATCATCGCTGATTTCAGCAGATACTCTTTCGGGATTAACAATTTCGATCATGCGGAAAGCCTCCTTCTTTCACGTATTACCACAATACGCCTCATAGTTGGGTGGCACAAGATGTTCTCTAATTATTTGGAGTACAATTCTACGATGAGATGTTCTTCAATAGGAACATCAATTTCCTCACGAGCGGGGAAACGATCTACTTTACCGCTCAGGTTTTGAGCGTCGAGTACCAACCAAGCAGGAACTGCTTTAGTAGCTAAAGTTTCGTCCATGCCTTTGAAGTATTCTTTAGAACGACTGCTTTCCATAACGGAAACAACGTCGCCAACCTTAACCAATGCGGAAGGAATGTCCAAACGTTTGCCGTTAACAGCAATATGACCGTGTCTTACGATTTGACGAGCTTGACGACGAGTGTTAGCTAAGCCAAGACGGAATACTACGTTGTCAATTCTTCTTTCGAGGAGGATCAACAGGTTTTCACCAGCGATACCTTCCATTTTTTTAGCTTTATTATAGTAGCCATGGAATTGTTTTTCCAGGACACCATAAATGAATTTTGCTTTTTGTTTTTCAGTTAATTGAATGCCATATTCGCTCTTTTTTCTGTTTTGGCGTCTAACTTGACGGTTAGATTCTTTGCTGATACCCAGAAATGCGGGAGCTAAGCCCAAAGATCTGCATCTTTTCAGGACAGGCGTTCTATCAATAGCCATCTATGTTACACCTCCAATTATACTCTTCTGCGTTTCGGCGGACGGCAGCCATTATGCGGAATCGGAGTAACGTCTTTAATGGAGTTAACTTCGAGACCTGCAGCTTGAAGTGCACGAATTGCAGCTTCACGGCCAGCGCCAGGGCCTTTTACGAATACTTCAACTTGTTTCAAGCCATGTTCCATTGCAGCTTTGGTTGCAGTTTCAGCAGCCATTTGAGCAGCGAATGGAGTGCTTTTACGGCTACCGCGGAAACCGAGTTCACCTGCAGAAGCCCAGCTCAAAACATTACCTTCAGTATCAGAAATGGTAACGATAGTATTATTGAAAGTGGAGCGGATATGCGCTACACCGTTAATGATATTCTTGCTAACTTTTTTCTTGTTGCGAACAACTTTTTTGCCAGCCACTGGTTTATCCCTCCCTCGCTAATTATTTCTTTTTGCCTGCAATTGTACGTTTCGGACCTTTACGGGTGCGGGCATTGTTTTTAGTGTTTTGACCACGAACGGGCAGACCCATACGATGTCTTCTGCCGCGATAGCTGCCAATTTCAACTAAGCGTTTAATGTTGAGGGATTCCTCACGACGGAGGTCACCTTCTACTTTATAATCACTATCTAAAGTTTCACGAATCTTTGCTACTTCTTCTTCAGTCAAATCGCGAACGCGAGTGTCCGGATTGATGCCAGTTTTAGCTAAGATTTCGCGAGATAATGTCAAACCGATACCGTAGATGTACGGAAGAGCGTATTCAATACGTTTATCTCTCGGTAAATCGACACCAGAAATACGTGCCATTAATGTGCACCTCCCTCTTCTTAACCTTGTTTTTGTTTATGTTTCGGATTTTCGCAGATTACCATAACATGGCCTTTACGTTTGATGACTTTGCATTTTTCACATATTGGCTTAACAGACGGTCTTACTTTCATATTTTAAACCTCCTCTTGCCTGTCATTGGTTATTTGAACCGATAAGTAATTCTTCCACGATTGAGATCGTACGGAGTAAGCTCCACGGTAACCCTGTCACCAGGCAAAATTTTGATGAAGTTCATACGTATCTTACCGGAAATGTGCGCCAGAATAACGTGACCGTTTTCCAACTGAACTTGGAACATGGCATTAGGAAGTGCTTCAAGGATTGTGCCTTCAACTTCAATAACGTCTTGCTTGGACACAGCAGTACCTCCTTAATTATTGCCCACGAGACTAGCTTTAACATCTGCATATACTTTGTCAATAGCCTGCAGGCCGTTGATTTCTTTGTATACGCCTTGTTTTTTGTAGTACTCGATTAACGGTTCAGTCTGGTCATGATATGCTACCAGACGATTCTTAACGGTTTCTTCTTTATCATCATCACGTTGATAAAGAGTGCCACCGCATTTATCACACACACCATCCACTTTGCTGGGATTGAAGGTTACATGGTAGGTTGCACCGCAAGCTTTGCAGATGTGTCTACCGGTAACTCTGCCAATCAATTCAGCATCAGGAACAACGATATTCACAACACCGGTCAATTTAATGCCCAGGTCTTTAAGAATTCCGTCAAGAGCAACTGCTTGCTCCTCTGTTCTTGGAAAACCATCCAAGATGAAACCATTTGCACATTCGGGTTTAGCTAAACCTTCACGAACGATACCAATGGTTACGGCGTCGGGGACAAGTCCACCAGCGTCCATATATTTTTTTGCCTCTTTACCAAGCTCGGTGCCTTGCTTTACAGCTGCACGGAACATGTCTCCAGTGGAGATATGAGGGATCTTAAATTCATCAATGAGTCTTTCTGCTTGAGTGCCTTTACCAGCACCCGGAGGTCCCATTAAAAGAATATACATTCTGACTTCCTCCTATTTCATAAAGCCATGGTAGTGACGCATCAATACCAAAGACTCTACTTGCTTCATAGTATCCAATGCTACACCGACTACGATCAGTAAAGCAGTACCACCGAAGTAGATACCCTCGATACTGGTAATCCAGGCAATAGCATTTGGCATCAATGCGATTAATGAAAGGAAAACCGCACCAGCCAAGGTTACTCTGGACATAACTCTGTCCAGATAATCTGTTGTAGGCTTACCAGGACGTAATCCAGGAACAAAACCGCCATTCTTCTTTAAGTTATCGGATAAATCTCCAATGTTCAGGCTTACTGCTGTATAGAAGTAAGTGAAGAAGAAAATCATCAGAATATATAAAGTAGTTTGGAACGGTGTGCCCCATTCAAACCATTGTCCAACAGTTTTAATCCAAGGTACATCCACAAACTGTGCAATTGTTACTGGGAACATCAACACAGAAGATGCGAAGATGATCGGAATAACGCCAGCTTGGTTAACCTTTAAAGGAAGATAACTGCTATGACCACCATACAACTTTTTGCCAACAACACGTTTAGCATATTGAACAGGAATTTTGCGAATACCCTGGGAGATGAGAATTACAAAAACAATCATCGCCAAAGCAATCACCGCGTACAAAATAACGTTCACTAAATTAACCGTACCTGCTTGCAAATATTGGAAAATAATTTTGAGCCCATCAGGAAATCTGGAAACGATACCGGCAAAGATAATCAAGGAAATACCATTACCGACACCCTTAGCGGTGATCTGCTCACCAATCCACATCAGAAGTACTGTACCTGCTGTTAAAGTAATGGCAATTAACAGAATCGAGAAAATTCCGGGGTTATTGATTGCCATCTTCAGACCATAGGCCATACCACAGGCCTGCACGAAGCTCAAACCAACGGTCAGCACGCGCGTCAGCTTGTTAGTCTTCTTAAATCCTTCCTCCCCTTCCTTGGACCACTGTTCCAAGGTCGGTACAACCACCTTCAAAAGCTGCAAAATAATTGAAGCATTAATATATGGGGTAATACTCATAGCAAAAATTGAAAATTTGCTCAAGGCGCCACCACTGAACATATCCAGCAGTCCAAACAGGTTACCAGTCTGAAAAAGCTGTTCTATAACAGCAGGGTTCACGCCAGGAACAGGGATATGTGTTCCAGCCCGGAATACGGCGAACATGGCGAGAGTAAATAGCACTTTTTGCCTGAGTTCCGTAATTCTAAATATGTTTGCAAGGGCTGTAAGCACTTTAGATTACCTCTACTTTACCGCCAGCAGCGATGATTTTTTCTTCAGCGGATTTGCTGAAGCCCATAGCTTGAACGGTAAGTTTTTTGGTTAATTCACCATTACCGAGAATGCGGATACCGTCGCGGAGATTCTTAACGATACCTTCTTCAATCAGCATAACGGGTTCAACTACGGTGCCGTCTTCGAAACGATTCAGGACACTAACGTTGATTTCAACATATTCTTTACCGAATTTATTGTAGAAACCACGTTTAGGTAAACGCAGGTACAAAGGTCTTTGACCACCTTCGAAACCAGGACGCTTAACACCGCCGGAACGGGATTTTTGACCTTTTTGGCCTTTACCGGAAGTTTTTCCAAGACCGGAGCCTAAGCCACGACCTACACGTACTGCTACCGGTTTAGAACCTTCTGCGGGAGACAATTCATGTAATTTCATATTCAGTACACCTCCTTGTCTTACGCTTCTTCAACTTTCACGAGATGTTCTACTTTATGAATCATGCCGCGAATAGTCGGAGTATCTTCTTTTACAACATAAGTACGAATTTTGCCTAAACCCAATGCTTTTACGGTTGCGCGTTGATCTTTCGGGTAACCGATCAAGCTGCGGGTCAAAGTGATTTTAATTTGTGCCATCACAAAGTCCTCCTTAACCCAACAATTCTTCTACGGTTTTACCACGCAGAGCAGCAACAGATTCTGCACTCTTCAAAGATTTCAAGCCTTCAATGGTTGCAGCAACAACATTGTTGGGGTTTGCAGAACCTTGAGATTTAGTCAGAATATCACGAATGCCAGCCAATTCCAATACGGCACGTACAGGGCCACCAGCGATAACGCCAGTACCTTCTGCAGCCGGTTTCAGGAATACGCGACCAGCGCCAAAAATACCAATTACTTCATGGGGAATGGAAGTACCAACCATCGGTACAGTGATCATGTTCTTTTTAGCATCATCCACGCCTTTGCGGATAGCTTCAGGAACTTCAGCAGCTTTACCAAGACCCATGCCTACATGACCATTTTCGTCACCTACAACAACAAGTGCAGCGAAGGAGAAACGACGTCCGCCTTTAACAACCTTAGCAACACGGTTGATGAAAACGACTTTCTCTTTTAATTCGTTTTCTTTATTTTCGAAGTTCGCCACTTTATTTCCTCCTTCTATTAGAATTGCAGACCAGCTTCACGAGCAGCATCTGCTAATGCAGCCACACGACCATGGTACAAATAACCACCGCGGTCGAAAACTACTTCTTTAACGCCTTTAGCCATAGCTTTTTCAGCGATTGCTTTACCTACAGCCTTAGCAGCTTCAATGTTGCCACCATAGGTAGCTTTCAAATCTTTTTCAACGGTGCTAGCAGCGGCGATAGTTTCACCAGTTACATCGTTAATTACTTGTGCATAAATGTTGGACAAGGAACGATATACATTAAGACGAGGTCTTTCTGCTGTACCGAAAATATATCTACGAGAACGGAGATGACGTTTTTGACGTTTCTCGTTTTTATCAACTCTGTTAAGCAAGAGTTTCACTCCCTTCTTTTAGAAATTATTTCTTGCCTTTAGCGCCGGCTTTACCAATCTTACGACGAACATGTTCGCCTTGATAACGGATACCTTTACCTTTATAGGGTTCAGGTGGACGCAAAGTACGGATTTCAGCAGCAACAGCACCCACAAGTTCTTTGTCAGCGCCGCTAACTACGATTTGGGTCGGAGCAGGTACTTCAAAGGTAATACCAGCAGGCGGCTCTTTAACTACCGGATGAGAGAATCCGAGAGTGAAGTTAATGTTGTTACCTTGCTTAGCAGCACGATAACCAACACCATTGATTTCCAGAGTTTTGCTGAAACCTTGAGTTACGCCAACAACCATGTTGTTGATCAGTGTACGGGACAAGCCGTGCAAAGCGCGATCTTCTTTTTCATCGCTAGGACGTTCTACGGTGATTACACCATTGTCCAAGGTCAGTTTCATGTTTTTATTGATTTGGCGGTTCAATTCGCCTTTAGGACCTTTAACGGTCACGAGATTATCTTCAATAGTAACTGTTACACCAGCGGGAACAGTGATTGGCATTTTACCAATTCTAGACACGTACGAGCACCTCCTATCTTTTTAGTATTACCATACGTATGCCAGTACTTCGCCACCCAGGCCAGCTTTACGAGCAGCTTTGTCGGTCATTAAGCCTTGGGAAGTGGAAATTACTGCAATACCAAGTCCTCCGAGGACTCTGGGCAATTGGTCTTTTTGAGAATAAACTCTCAAACCAGGTTTAGAAATACGTTTAATACCGGAAATAACTTTTTCTTTATTAGCACCGTATTTGAGGCTAACGCGGATAACGCTTTGTTTGTTATCAGCAATTACTTCAAAATCTCTAATGAAACCTTCAGCTTTCAAAATTTCAGCAATAGCAACTTTGATTTTGCTGCAGGGGATTTCAACTTTTTCGTGATGAACTGAATTTGCATTACGAATACGGGTAAGCATATCAGCGATCGGGTCAGTCATTACCATACTTAGTATACCCTCCTTCCTTGTTGTCTGTCTTACCAGCTAGCTTTAGTTACGCCCGGAATAGCACCTTTGTAAGCATATTCACGGAAGCAGATACGGCAGAGGCCAAATTTACGCATATAGCCGTGAGGTCTGCCACACACTTTGCAGCGGTTATAACGGCGAACTTCAAATTTCGGCTCGCTTTTCCATTTTTCAATCAGGGCTTTCTTAGCCAAAATATTCCCTCCTCACTTATGCGCCGAACGGCATTCCGAGGAGTCTGAGTAATTCTCTAGCTTCCTCATCAGTCTTAGCGGTAGTAACAATAATGATATCCATTCCGCGTACTTTATCAATTTTATCGTATTCAATTTCCGGGAAAATCAATTGTTCTTTCAAACCCAATGCATAGTTACCACGGCCATCAAAAGCAGTAGCACTAACACCGCGGAAGTCACGTACACGCGGAAGAGCAAGGTTCATAAGTTTATCAAGGAAGTAGTACATACGGTCGCCACGCAGAGTAACTTTAGTACCTAAAGCCATACCTTGACGTACTTTAAATGCTGCAATAGACTTTTTAGCTTTGGTGATAACAGGTTTTTGACCTGCGATCAAAGTCAAGTCAGCAACAGCAGATTCGATTGCTTTGCTGTTGGTAACAGCTTCGCCAACGCCCATGTTGATAATTACTTTCTCAACTTTAGGGATTTCCATGACATTTTTATATTGGAATTTGTCCATCATGCCTTTAACAGCTTCGGACAAATATTTTTCTTGTAATCTGGTCTTTGCCATTCAGTATTATCCTCCTTTCCCGGATTATTATTTATCAATAACTTCGCCGCATTTTTTGCAGGTTCTTACGAGAACACCGCCATTTGCGGTCATTTTTACACGAGTTGCTTTTTTGCAAGCCGGGCATACCAACATTACTTTGCAAGCATTCAACGGTGCTTCTTTAGTAATGATACCACCTTGAGGATTTGCTTGAGACGGTTTGGTATGACGTTTTACTTGGTTTACGCCTTCAACAACCACTTTGGCTTTTTTAGGCAGAGCTTCAACTATTTTACCTTGTTTGCCTTTGTCTTTACCGGACAAAACAACAACGGTATCGCCTTTTTTAACATGCAGCTTTACAGCGTTTGCCATGTCAAGAACACCTCCTTAATAGTGCGTTAGTTTATGATTTTCTTACAGCACTTCAGGTGCCAGAGAAATAATTTTCATGAAATCTTTTTCACGAAGTTCACGAGCAACGGGCCCAAAAATACGGGTTCCGCGAGGGCTCTTGTCGTCTTTTATAATAACAGCAGCATTTTCATCGAAACGGATATAGGAGCCATCTTGACGACGGACACCTTTCACGGAACGAACAACAACTGCTTTAACTACGTCACCTTTTTTTACAACGCCACCGGGTGATGCATCCTTAACAGCACACACGATAACGTCACCGATATTAGCAAATTTACGGTAAGAACCGCCTAATACGCGGATACACATAACTTTCTTAGCGCCAGTGTTATCACCAACATTAAGGATAGTTTGTTGTTGTATCATAGATTTCCCTCCTTGCCATTTAATCTTATGGCAAAATTATTTTGCACGCTCAATTACTTCAATAACGCGCCAGCATTTATCTTTGGACAAAGGACGAGTTTGCATAATTTTAACTACGTCACCGATATGTGCATCGTTATTTTCGTCATGAGCTTTAATTTTAATAGTATGTTGTACGCCTTTTTTGTACAAGGGATGTTGAACAAAGCGCTCCACTGCAATAACTACAGTTTTTTGCATTTTGTCGCTAACAACCTTACCAGTACGGGTTACGCGTGCGTTTCTTTCTTCGGTCACGACTGTTTCCTCCCTGTTCATGCTTCAAAACAATTAGGCATTCAATTCACGTTCGCGTTGAATTGTTTTGATACGGGCAATGGATTTTTTAACTTCACGAATTTTCATCGGGTTTTCACATTGACCGGTAGCCATTTGAAAACGCAGATCGAAAAGTTCCTTTTTCAAATCTGCCAATTTGGTGTCTAACTCAGCAGCAGACATTTCACGAATTTCTGTTGTTTTCATCAAGCTTCACCACCCTTTTCTTGTGCGGCAGCTTCAGCTTCTTGCTGAGCGCGAGTCACAAATTTGGTTTTAATCGGCAATTTGTGGCCAGCAAGACGCATAGCTTCTTTAGCAACCTCTTCGCTAACGCCGTTCATTTCAAACAGTACGCGACCAGGTTTAACTACTGCTACCCAATATTCCGGAGAACCTTTACCGGAACCCATACGAGTTTCAGCAGGTTTTGCAGTGATGGGTTTGTCCGGGAAAATTTGGATCCAAACTTGACCACCACGTTTAATGTAACGAGTCATTGCAATACGAGCAGCTTCAATCTGGCGGTTGGTAATCCAAGCAGGTTCCAAAGCAACCAGGCCGAAATCGCCATGAGCAATTCTGTTACCACGCATAGCACGACCGGTCATACGGCCTCTATGTTGTTTACGATGTTTAACTCTCTTCGGTAATAACATATCTGATTATGCCTCCTTTGCCGGAGCAGCTTTAACTGCTTCTTTGCTTTCAGGAAGGACTTCGCCTTTGTAAATCCATACTTTAATGCCGATACGGCCATAAGTAGTATGTGCTTCTGCAGTGCCATAGTCAATATCAGCACGCAGAGTATGCAGAGGAATGCTGCCTTCACGATAGCTTTCGCTACGAGCGATTTCAGCGCCGCCCAAACGACCACCACAGGTAATTTTGATACCTTTAGCGCCCATACGCATGGTACGACCAACACATTGTTTCATAGCACGACGGAATGCGATGCGGCGTTCCAGTTGAGCTGCAATGTTCTCTGCAACCAAAGTTGCGTCCATATCCGGGGTTTTAACTTCAACGATGTTGATGTCGATTGCGCTTTCAGTCATTTTCTTAAGGTCAGATTTCAACAATTCAATGTTGCTACCTTGACGACCAATTACCATACCAGGTTTTGCTGTATGGATGGAAATGCGGGTTTTATTAGATGCGCGTTCGATTTCTACTTTAGAGATACCGGACAAGAACAGTTTTTCTTTAATGAATTCACGAATTTTGATGTCTTCTAATAAGAATTTTTCATAGTCTTTACCAGCGTACCATTTGGAGTCCCATCCTTTGATAACGCCAACACGAAGACCATGCGGATTAACTTTTTGACCCACTATCGTTTCCCTCCTTCTTATGGGATGTTATTTTTCTTTAACTGCTACAGTTACATGGCTAGAACGTTTCAAAATTTTGAAAGCCTGTCCACGAGAACGAGGATGAATACGTTTCATAGTAGGACCTTGATCTACAAAGCAGGTAGATACAACCAGGTTATCCACGTTCATATCAAAGTTATGTTCTGCGTTTGCAACAGCACTACGCAGTACTTTTTCAATTACCTCAGAACCAACCTTCGGGGTGAATTTGAGGATTGCGAATGCTTCACCAACGGATTTACCGCGGATCAGATTGATTACAATGCGCAATTTGCGCGGTGCAATGCGAATAAATTTTGCAGTAGCTTGTGCTTCCATTCTATTATTTCCCCCTTTCCCCTTATTTTAAGCCGGTTGCCTTGTCGGCATGTCCTTTGTAAGTACGAGTAGGAGCAAATTCTCCTAATTTGTGGCCTACCATATCCTCGGTAATGAATACCGGAACATGTTTGCGTCCGTCATGAACCGCAATGGTGTGACCAACGAAATCCGGGAAAATAGTAGAGCTGCGAGACCAAGTCTTTACAACTTTTTTATCATTAGCGGCATTAAGCGCGTCGATTTTTTTCATCAGGCTTGCATGGACATAAGGTCCTTTTTTAACTGATCTGGACACTAGGTTAGCCTCCTTTCTTATCCTGTTCTATTATTTAGTTCTACGTTTTAAGATTAATTTAGTAGAAGCTTTTTTCTCTTTACGGGTACGAGTACCAAATGCACATTTGCCCCAAGGAGTAACAGGATGTTTACGACCAACAGGGGAGTGACCTTCACCACCACCATGGGGATGGTCATTAGGATTCATAACTACGCCGCGGTTAGCAGGACGGATGCCCAACCAACGAGAACGACCAGCTTTACCTAAAGAAATGTTTTCTGCGTCGATGTTACCAACTTGACCGATGGTAGCACGGCAGTTTTCATGTACTTTGCGGATTTCACCAGAAGGCAAACGGAGCAGTGCATAACCGCCTTCTTTTGCCATCAATTGAGCAGAAGAACCAGCACTACGAGCCATTTGGCCGCCTTTACCGATTTTCATTTCAATGTTATGTACGGTAGTACCCAAAGGAATGTTTTTCAGCGGCAAGCAGTTACCAACTTTAATATCTGCTTCAGGACCGCTTACGATAACGTCACCAACTTGCAACCCGAGAGGAGCAAGGATATAACGTTTTTCACCATCAGCATAGTTTACCAATGCAATGCGTGCATTACGGTTAGGATCGTATTCAATGGTAGCAACTTTAGCCGGAACTACGTCTTTGTTGCGTTTGAAGTCAATGATACGATATTGTTGTTTATGGCCGCCGCCACGATGGCGAACAGTCATTTTACCAGTGTTGTTACGGCCTGCATGTTTGTTGAGTTTTTCAACAAGCGGGCGGTAAGGCTTATCAGTCGTAATCTCTTCGAAGGCAGACACAGTAATAAAGCGTCTGGAAGGAGAATACGGATTAAAGCTTTTAATAGCCATTTAACTTGACCTCCTTAATTACGTTAATTACATTCCTTCGAAAATAGGAAGCGTACAGCCTTCAGCGAGCTTCACAATTGCTTTCTTATAATCGGAACGTTTGCCAACATATTTACCCATGCGTTTGGTTTTGCCCAATACGCGAACGGTGTTAACGCTCAAAACTTTTACGCCGAAGATTGCTTCGACAGCTTGGCGAATTTCTACTTTGTTAGCTTGCAGCGGAACTTGGAAAGTATATTTGTTGTCTTGCATCATCATAGAAGTTTTTTCAGTGATAATGGGACGGATTAATAAATCGCGAGGGTTAGCAGCCATTATGCGAGCACCTCCTCAATTTTTTCTACCACTTCTTTAGCAAGGAATACCTTATCGCTATTGAGAATATCATAGCAGTTCAGACCCATGTTAGAGATAGTAGCTACTTTCGGCATATTACGTGCGGAAAGTTCAACGTTCACATTGTCAACACCAGTGATGAGCAATGCTTTTGCATCTTTTGCGTCAAAAGCGTTTAACATGTTTGCAACGTTTTTAGTTTTGGGAGCATCAAAGTTCAAGCCTTCGATAACAACCAGTTCGTTTGCTGCAACTTTTGCAGACAATGCACAACGCAAAGCTAAACGACGAGCTTGACGGGGCATTTTCTTAGCATAGCTGCGAGGTTGGGGACCAAAAGTGGTACCACCACCTACCCAAACGGGAGAACGATTGGAACCGCTGCGGGCACGGCCAGTGCCTTTTTGTTTCCAAGGTTTGCGACCGCCACCGCGTACGAAACCGCGAGTTTTGGTAGCAGCAGTGCCTTGACGTTGGTTAGCCAGTTGCATAACAATTGCTTGATGTACAACTGCTTCATTGAATTCAACGCCAAACACAATATCATTTAATTCTATTTCACCGGTAATTTCACCGGAAAGATTGTATACTGATAACTTCGGCATTAGAAGCATCCTCCTTTCTTTCGCTTACGTTCTTATTTGTTAGGTTTTACAGTTTCTTTAACAACTACGAAAGAACCTGCAGCGCCCGGAATAGAGCCTTTAACCAAGATAAGATTACGTTCTGCATCAACTCTAGCAATAGTCAAACGTTGAACAGTTGCTTGTACACCGCCCATACGGCCAGGCAATTTTTTACCTTTGATTACGCGACCGCCAGGACCAGAATGCATGGGACCCATGGAGCCAGGTTCACGATGAGATTTAGAACCATGTTTCATAGGACCGCGAGCGAAATTATGACGCTTAATAGTGCCTGCGAAACCTTTACCGCGGGAAATGCCGGTTACATCGATCAATTCGCCAGCAGCAAAAATGTCAGCAGCGATTTTTTGGCCGATCTCATATTCAGAAGGAGCAGACAAACGCAGTTCTCTGACAAATTTCAACGGAGCAACGCCAGCTTTGTCAAAATGGCCTTTCATCGGTTTAGTGGTGTGTTTTTCTTTCATTTCACCAAAGCCGATTTGCACAGCGTTGTAGCCATCAGTTTCTTCGGTTTTGTTTTGAAGTACTACGCAGGGGCCTGCTTCTACTACAGTTACAGGAATCAATCTGCCGTCAGCTTCAAAAATTTGGGTCATACCCAGTTTTTTGCCTAAAATACCTTTAGCCATTATTGCACCTCCTCCTTACAGTTTAATTTCAATATCTACGCCAGCAGGAAGATCAAGACGCATCAAAGCATCAACAGTCTTGCTGGTAGGTTCCAGAATGTCAACGAGTCTCTTGTGAGTACGCATTTCAAATTGTTCACGAGAATCTTTGTTTACATGAGGAGAACGCAGAATAGTGTAAATGTTTTTTTCAGTCGGAAGAGGGATAGGACCGGAAACTTGAGCACCGGTACGTTTTGCGGTTTCTACGATCTTAACAGCACTTTGGTCAAGTGCTTTGTGGTCATACGCTTTGAGGCGTATTCTAATTTTTTGAGACTTAGCCATTACTTAATTTTTCCTCCTAAATTCGCCCAGTTTCTAAGAACGGACATACTCCGTGAAAATCTCCCTGTCTTGCAGGCAAGCAACCTTTCACATCATCGCAGGGCCATATCAACAAAATATGTAAAGAGGGGCTTAGGTAAGCCCCTCATACATAACGGGAACTAACTTTAAATTAGATTTCTTCTACTTCGGAAACAACGCCTGCACCAACGGTACGGCCGCCTTCACGAATAGCGAAACGCAAACCTTTTTCGATAG
>RCNI01000406.1_pt1 | contig 35199 bp, 45 predicted proteins | sample 2041151 | NCBI WGS metagenome assembly RCNI01 (sample SAMN09708214, study PRJNA481090) | feces metagenome | isolation source: feces | place: Antarctica: Albino Rookery
ACTTATTAATTCAGGATGCGTAACAGAGCACGTACATTTTTCAACAAATGTAAGTGCTCTGTTGATTTCAGTATGAAATATTTATTCTATTCATCTGAGTTACGCGTAAGCAAATTGACAATGAAAACTGCCGACAATGCAACCGCCACAGCGGTGAGAGCTGCAATCGTAAGCATTGCACATAGCATCATAAACGCAATGCAGTTGCTTAAAATAATATCAATCATAATTCATTTCTCCTTGTGTAAGTAATTTTATGAGCGGGCAACAGCTACAATATTCTTCTTCTAAAATTACCTGACTTTTAAGTTCATGAGCAAAGTAACAATACTGGTCACAGAGTTCTCCAACTACCTGCTCCAGGATCTCTCCTGCACAAGAAGGATGATATACAGGTGCTATGGTCACAGATTTACCGCAAAGCTTACATTTTGCCATGATTAGTACCTTCTTTCGTAGTTTTGTGTCTAGGACCCTTTCGCGCGTAGTAATCATTCATCATCTGTGCTACGGTACAGGCTTGCCAGTTAGTGGCGCAGTACTCGTACATATAGCACCGCCGAGAGTCTTTATCTAAGAAGCGGATATGACCACCTTCACAGTTAACTCGGCTTGTCCCATCGACAGTTTGCGATTCCGAGTGGTAATATGGGCAAATTGTTGTAATCATCTTGTCACCTCACCAAGTTGGATAATGTCCGTGAATACGGCGATAGGTTTCTCGTGCAGCTTCGTCTTGCGTAACAGAGGTTGCACTCGTGTCGCTTTCTTTTGCTTGCTTTCTTTCTATACTGGTTAGGTTAGGTAAGGTTAGGTTAGATAAGGTAGGAGCGTTACACGGCGTATCAGTAACGTTACAAGGTGCATTTTCTGTTTGTGCAGCTTTAGCTTTTTTCTTATCGCGGTAACGCCTTACCCGCTCAGTAGTTTTTTCTTTGCGGTTTTCTTCCTGCTCAAGCAACAGTGTGGCATAGTCTAGCCAGTCATGGAGCGAAACCGTACCACTATCATCAGCAGCAACATCAATAAAGCCTGCATAGCAGAGGGCATCCCAGAATGTATCTGCCTTCTTTGTCCATCCTGCGGCATCAGCGATGCATTTATGTGTCACTCCAGTTAAAATGCCATCTGTGGCGTTCTGCGCTGCCCAGCACCAAAGACGTACTAGAAGACCAGCAGCGATTGTGTTTGGCATTACACCGGTACATTTTAGATTTAATTTCTCAACGAGTTTGTATGTTTTAGGGTGTGTGGCCATATTAGAATAAACTTGAATCCATGGTGTCATATGGAAACCTCCTAATTAAAATGGGCAATCATCGTCATATATATCCATAGTGTCATACGGCTGTGTGTATTTGGGAGAAGCGGGCTTTGCTTTATAGGTACGGTTGTCCGATACAGCATTATTAGAGCGGGCTCGAGAATTACCAGATTGGCGTTGACCATGATTAGACGGAGCACCCCCACTCTGATACTGGGGATTACTCTTTGATGATCCAAAATACACAGCTACACAATTGAGTTCAACAGCTTTGTGTTTGGTGGCGGTATTGTCTTCCCATGTACGTGTCTGCATTCTTCCAGCGGCAATCATCAAGTCACCTTTGGCAAAATATTTCTGCACGAATTCTGCAGTTTTGTTCCAAGCGATGCAGTCAATGAAATCAGCTGGGGAATTTTTGTCACCGGTATCGCGATTGACAGCAAGCGTAAATGAAGCAACAGGTGTGCCAGATTGTGTGTTTCTAAGTTCCGGGTCTTTTACCAGACGCCCAGCAAATGAACATTGGTTTAACATTATGTAGTCCTCCTAGTTACATCGTGATAGATTTGTTCCCGCTCAATTATCCTGGCATCAATACATCCAGGGGCCTGTAACGCTGCGGTGTAGCTACGGATGGCATCGCCGATGTTCGGATAATATCGGCTGTAATATGTCCATCGCTCAGGCCTGTGCACAGTCTGCCACTGCACGGCATAAGACTTTGATGTAGGAATAGGTGAAGTCATGCGTCACAATCTTCCTCAAAATCGTTCAGCAGGTTAATGGCCTGCTCGATGTTCCATGCAGCATCATCTAAAAGACTGCTGCCCTTGGCATCCACATTTCGAAGTCCTACCAGAATGTCCTGCAGGGCTACGGTAAAATTAGTGTAGTTAGGGATCATATAGAATTTCCTCCTCAATCAGGGGTTGGCCGTTGCCGTCGAACTCAACGCGGTAGCCGATGATGCGGCGCCGATTAGTGACGGCATACTTGCAAAGCCGTAAAACGGCAATACTCTCACTGTCGAAAATGGGTGGATAGAGCTTTTGCGTCCGCAAATTTGCGTACATCTTTGACTTTCCTGTAGATACTAGGAGCAAGTCCACAAAGTCCTTGTCGGTACATTCAACACGGATGATTTCCATGGTGTTCTCCGTTCTGGGTGTCTAAGCCGTACCAATTTGACTTTAACAGCCTGTCGGTTTTTGGCCGGGTAAACGCTAAATTGTAAAATCTTGGCTGCATGATACATGCTGCACATATGCGAATTTTGGCATACTCATCTAGCTCACAAAGAAATAGCATTCTATTTTTCTTTTTCATTTCTTCACCTCCCAAAATACAGTCCGTCCATCATAGCAGCCATCACACCCTGCTCTGTGTCGCTGACATAGAGCGTATCAATCGGTAGCATGGTAGAACCTTCCATTGCTTTCTTAGCGGCACCGTAGGCTAGAGCTACATCAGGGTTCCCACTGTCTTTAATTGCAGACCAACTGTACCCATTGGCTAACTCTCCAAATTGGTATGGTTGCTTTAATACCTCATCCAGCGTGTTGGGGAATAAATGCGAATCTACTCGATTAAGGATAACTTCACCGACCATCTGTGCAGTTAGTTCGCTGACATGGTGACCGTGAATAACGGTGTAAATGCCGACGGCCAGACGCTCGGTATCGGTCATTATTTCAACCGGCTCAACTTCAGGCATAGCCGGCAGAACAGGTTCTGGCGTAGTCAATGCCTCAGCTGGAGCAGGTTCCGGCAATTCTGCAGCACCGGCAGGATCGACGGGGATAAACAGCACCAGTGTGGTTAATGTTGTGAAAATAACCGTAAACACAGTTGTTTGAGTCTTCGAGAAGTTCTTCAAATCAGGCAGTGCCAGTCGCTTCATTCGTGGCTTGTGTTCCAATACTCTCGTGCCTCTTGAGCTAATCAGCTTCATAACTTCCTCCCCCTACAGTTCACGGCTCAGCGTAATTTTCTCGTGGCAACGGGCACCAAAATTACCTGTCTCAAACATTTCTGTTTGGATAAATTCCAACTCAGCATATACATCAGCGCAAGGCATAATGTGGTCACTCACTGGATGGAAGGCGCAAAAGGCCTTGTGGGCCGTGTAGGTATCGGGTGCTTCAACTTCTGCCCATCCACCTTTGTACGGAAACAACTTTTCATTCGTACCATAAGTAAAATAGAACTTCATTCTGCTGCCCTCTCTTTTGCCCAGGCTTCAAACTGCGTGGTATAGATTAAAAATCTGCGTTTTTGGGAACCGGAGACATGAAAAACTTGGGCGAAGGGGAATGCGCCTTGCTCAATCATGGAACACATGGTTTTGTGGCTCATTGGCATTCCAATGTCGTGTAGACGCTGTCTAAGTTCAGCGGCGGTCATGGTGGGGATAGTTATGGATTTGTTCATATGTGGCAACCTCCTAATTTGTGGTATATTTTCAGTATGTGTTTCAAAAACCTACTCTGGGACAGAAATTTTACTGTGTAGCTTAGTAGGTAATAGATATCTTCTTTACAATTAGCGAAGTAGGGGTGTATACTGCAATCAGCCCTTGAGGCAAAAAATTTCAGGAGGTAGTCATTTTGACCAACGTTTTGAAATTGCCCGTTCCAGACCGAAGTAGTGGCGTGATGCGTAAGGGCCTTAATTGAGCGGAGCCAAAACCGCTGAAGTGAGCGACACATGAAGCAACACAGGTGCTTATGTGTGCGATGTGGCAGGACAGCTCTAAAGACTACCCTTCCTAGGCAACATTCAGTTTTAGAGAACATCGAAGCAAGAAAGTCAAACAGGGCCATGTGTGTTCGTTGTGCTACATTACTGCAATGTGTTCTGGTAAACAAAGTTCGGAAGAAACCGTCCCGTAATGCACTACGGGGCGGTTTTTTATATTCTGAGAAACCATTACTCGCTACGTTACTAGTTATAATGTAGAATTATATTCTACATTACTCCAAAAAAAATTTGGTTCCGCAACTCGGGACTCATACCGTAATCAGAAGTAAAAACTGCAATTTCGCTTGCCTTAAATTCTGAACTATTGTCAATTTTCTTTGAAAGTGAATATGGAGTAATCCCCATAGCTTTTGCGACTGCTTTTAATTTAATGCCTTTTGATTCTAACCACTCACGCAGAAGCTTACTATTCGTCATAAATTTCACCTCACTTGTTCAAAAAAATGTAGAATTAAATTCTACACCCTAATGGTAGCACTGTGTAGAATTAAAGTCAACAATTATTTAAGAAAACCACAATTTTTGTTGATTTGCTTTCTACACTATGCTATGCTAGCAACGAGGTGACTACAATGAATAATACTACAGAGCTACAAGCTATTGGTAATCGAATTAGATCACGCCGTCAAGAGTTAGGAATGTCTCAAGAGGCATTAGCTATTGCAGTTGGATATAAGTCTCGTACATCAATTAATAAAATTGAGTTAGGAAAAACAGACATTCTTCAGTCAATGATTCAAAAAATCGCCGATGCACTGTACACAACTCCTGGTTATATCATGGGACAGAGTGAATCTACCAATATACCTGAGAATATAATACCGCTACCAAAAACTCGTAAAGTTCCGCTTATTGGTACAATTGCCTGCGGTAAACCGATTTTGGCAGTGGAAGATGCTGACGAAGAAATCGACATTCCAGATTTTGTACAGGCTGATTTTGCCTTGCGTTGCAAAGGCGACAGTATGATTAACGCGCGTATTTTTGATGGTGATGTGGTCTATATCCGACAGCAGACAACGGTTGATAATGGAGATATTGCGGCTGTCATTGTTGGCGAAGAAGCCACTCTAAAGAAAGTATATTACATGCCTGGGCAAAGGCTAATCCTTAGAGCCTGTAATCCGATGTACACTGATTTGGAGTATTTCGGTGAAACACTGGATGAAATTAAAATTTTGGGCAAAGCTATATCTTTTGTTAGTACTGTAAGAGGATAAGGGGAGATATCTCTGTGGGTATTTTTGATAGTCTAAAAAATAAGCTGCGGACACCAGAAGTTACTACAGATCAGCAGGACCAGACAATGAAAACAGAAGTGTTTCGAGTAGCTGGTGCTAGGTACTATGAAAACAACATTAAAAAGCTAGCTTGTGCCAATCCTGAATGGAAGATGAAAAACAGTCAACTGATTGATGCTGGTAAGGCTGGTCAAAAGATTTTCAGGTACAATTATATCAACAAGCCAGCAAAACTTGTGCCAGAACCGAAGAATCCCCACGATAAAAATGCTGTCGCGGTTGTGATTGCAGGGAAAATGGTGGGCTACATTGGAAAAGACGATAATAAGCATGTTCTGGATATTCTGAAACATCAGGAAATCAAATATATTTCTAGTTTTATTGGCGGGGGAAAGTATAAGATAGTTTCCCTAAACGGTGATGCTGTTACTTGGGATACCTCACTGGAAGTATCCGTAAAAATAGCGTATGTATAAAGGCAAATAAAAAAGCCGTCCCAGTGTGCGAGACCGGGACGGCAACACAGAACATCACACCAGTAGTAAATAACGGGAGAGCTGTGCTCAGTTATTATAATTGATGGGCACGGCGATGTAAAGGAGGAAACCATGCCCGTATGTAATAAGTGTAAAAAGACAATTCCGGAAGATGCTTTATTTTGTCCTTACTGCGGTAAACGGCAGGGATCGACTCCAGCGAGAAAAAGCTTAAAGCGTGCCAATGGTATGGGCACTGTGTATAAGTTACAAGAGCGGCGAAAAAAGCCGTGGGTTGCCTGCCGAAATAAGGTATTTATCGGTTGTTATGCAACTAAGACAGAAGCCTTGGAAGCGTTAGAACGTACCCAAGGACAGGAGATCAACGAGCAATATAATGCAACGTTTGCAGAAGTATTTGATTTATGGAAAGCTGAACATTACCGTGATTTGACACCTAAAGGGGTAGAACAGTATGACAATGCCTATAAATATTGTGCAGAATTGTATTCTCTTAAATTCCGTTCCATTAAATTAAATCAGTATCAGACGATTATCGACACTATGGCGGCTAAAGGACTTAGCCAGTCTAGCGCAAACAAGGTAAAACAACTGATTGGCCAGATGAGTAAGTGGGCGATTCGTGAAGACATTATCTTAAAGAATCAGGCACAGTTTATCCGCTTGCCGGAAGAACGTAAAAAGGAAAAGGAGATTTTCACGGATGAAGATATCCGAAAATTGTGGAGCGCATCCGCACAGCCTGCGGTACAGCTTATCCTAATTATGATTTACACCGGGCTCCGTATAGGAGAGCTGTTTACGATGGAACGAGATAATGTGCATATCATTGAGGGTTACATGGTGGGAGGATTAAAAACAGATGCCGGTAAGAACCGAGTTATTGCTATCAAGCCAACAATTAGTCCGTTCATAGAATCTATGTATGCTGCAGCACCTGCTGGTGGGCTATTGATTGATGGATATCCAGGTCAGAAGAACGCACAAAATTATCGCAAGCGTGAATACTATCCCGCTCTGGATAGGCTTGGAATTGGTAGGAAAAGCCCCCATAGCTGCCGACATACATTTGCATCTATGGCGGCCAAAGCAGGTGTACGACCAGAAGTATTACAGAAACTTCTTGGTCATGCAGATTACTCTACCACGGCTAATGTATATGTACACCAAAATATTGATGACTTAAAAAATGCTGTTGCGATGCTTTGAATACTGTTAGTAATATTGTTAGTAACCCAGTGTGAGTATTGATGTAGAACCGTACAAAAATGTGTACATAGTATATTAGTTTATGCTGATTTGCACGGATTTTTACAAGCGTAAAGTTTTTGGCTTTAGTGGAAACTGCTTCACACGCAGGAGGTCGATGGTTCGAGTCCATTCGTCTCCACCAAGTTAAGACCATGAAATCGAGTATTTCATGGTCTTTTTTTATGTTTATAGATTGTTATCTTACAAATTTTGCGAGTATGATGCCTTCAGACGGGCTGTCTACGATTTTCTGCGTAATATAGGTGAAAGTTCTCTTTAATTGATATCAGCCGACTTAGAACAGTCTGAGCATTTATAAATTACATAGTATTGATGGTTCGATAGAATCGAATTTCTGAATAATCGAAGAAAAAACGGCAGCTATATGCTGCCGTTTTATTTTATGTAACGCTGTTGATTTCTTCTCGTACGTAGCCTCTGGGATAAATGGACCAGTCATTTGTATCGTAGCCGATTTGCTTGGTGAGCAAGGCATAGCGATCAACTTTTGCTCCGCCTCTGTATCTCCAATAGAAGCCGGTGCAGTCCTGATCAGAAATATAGACCGTGACACAGTCTGGGTGCAAGCGATGAAATTCATCTCGCTGTTCTTGCGGAATATATTTTGTGGTGCAGTACATTCGTTCCAGCTTGTTCAGTCCGTATATGGGAGCGATGCTCTTTAACCGCAGGTCAGAAATATTCAGGTGTTCCAGATTAACCAAGTCTTCAAGAGGGGTAATGTCTTTTACTAAGGAACCGAACAGCTCCAAATAGGTAATTTTTGGACAGCTACGGAGCGGTTCAAGATCGGTAATCATGGTTTCTGCCAGAATAGCGACTTCCAAATCGGGCATATAGCGGACAAAGTCACAATTCTTAATACGATTATGTCCCAAGTCTAGGTATTTTACTTCTGTGCAGTACTTAAGAACTTCAACTTGCTGCGTAGTAACGGAATAAGTAGCCCAGATTTTATAGGTATCGGTGAGGCAGTTAAACTGTCCGAAGAACACACGCCAGACAACCTTAATGTTCGGAAAATCATCACGAAGTTGCGCCATTGCCTCATTACTGGTTTGACACCAATCGAGTTTGAGGTAGGTCAGATCGTGCATCATGGGCAGAAGTAGGCGGAATTGTTCCAATCCGGCATCGCCGATGGGCACTTGGAAGTATTCCAGTGACTCCATATCGGTGGATACGGTTTTGCCGAATAGGTCAATAGTATAGCCAAATTTCACCTCGGGTGCTGCACTTTGTAACTGCGCAGCATCGGCAATAGAAATGGTACTTTTGCCATCTGTACCGTTCAAATTTACGGATTTCAGATTGGGTAATACCCGCAGCATGTTTGCAGCGTCTTGAATTTGCTCTGGCTGAAGCGCAGATAAATCCAGAGTGGTCGTATCTGAGGTGCAAGTTTGTCCCAGAATCGTTACGGTGCTGTATTGGATATTGGCATTTGGAAAGGCTGTATACAGCGAAGATAATTGCTGTATATCCAGAGTCAAATCGCCTAACCGGATTTCTTTTAGCTGCTGCAGATAGTCTGCGTGTTCCACAAGGTTCTGCGCCTGTGTCTGGTCAGTCACGGTGACCGATGTGGTATCCTGTTTGAGTTTAAGGGACTTGTGTTCTCCTTCAATTTTGACCGAATAGGTTACATGCATATAAGGGTGTGCCTGCCGGTAAGCGGCAATCTCACTATACGGCTGCCCAGTCATATTTTTCGTGGTAGCTAGATATGTACTGCCAACCACAATGGCACAGGATATGAGGATAAACCCAATCATACTTGCTCTCTCTCGGTTAAACATAACTCCTCCTATAGGTGATAAACGGTTAATTTATGCTGTTGATTTCCTCACGTACATAGCCCTTGGGATAACGGGAAAAGTCCCATATATCGTAGCCAAACTGTTTGGTGAGTAGGGCATAGCGGTCACATTTCACGCTTCCGCCGGGGTATTTATCCAAGAAACGCCACTTGAAGTCAGTAGGGTCACCGCCCTGAAGGAATATGCTGTAACAGTCAGGGTGAAGTTTGCGGAAGGTGTCAATCTGGTCTTGTGGAATATTGTTCAGCGTACTGAACATTCGTTCCAGTTTATTGAGTCCGTACAGTGGGGAAATGTCATTGATTTTCAGATTACTGATGTTCAGATGTTCAAGGTTAGTTAATTCAGCCAATGGACTTAAATCGGTGACATTAGAAGTGAAAATCTCCAGATAGGTAAGCTTTTTGCAATTTCGCAACGGCTCAATGCTTTCTACTTTGGAAATTGCGAGAATTGCGACTTCCAAATCGGGCATATAACGGACGAAATCTATGTTGTGAATTTGGTTATGTCCCAAGTCTAAGTATTTTACTTCGGTACAGTATTTGAGTACCTGTGCCTGCTTGTCGCTAACGGTGTAGGTTGCCCAGATTTTATAAGTATCGGTTAAGCAGTTAAACTGGCCGAAGAATACACGCCAAACCACCTTAATGTTGGGAAAATCGTCACGCAGCTGCGCCATAGCCTCATTGCTGGTTTCGCACCAGTCGAGTTTGAGATAGGTCAGATTGTGCATCATGGGCAAAAGCAGACGAATTTCTTTCAGGCCTTCATCGCCAATAGGGACTTGGAAGTACTCCAAAGTTTCCATATCGGTGGAAACTTCTTGACCAAACAGGTCAGTGGTATAAGAGAAGACAGCATCTGGTGCAGCGGCTTGCAACTGAGCGGCTTCAGCGACGGTGAGCTGGCTTTTCCCGTTTGCTCCGTTGAGGTTAACGGTTTCGAGCTTTGTCAGAACCTGCACAACATGAGCAGCGTCATCTACATCGGCAGAAGTGATTGCGGACAAATCCAGCGAAGTGGTGTCGGCGGGGTAGGTTTTCCCCAGTAAGGACACTTCCTTAAATGCCAGTTCAGCATCGGGAAAAGCGGTACACAATGCGGATAAGTCGCTGGCCGATGCAACAAATTTGCCAAACGAAATGGTTTCCAGCTGCTGCAAATACTCTGCTTGCTCCACAAGACTTGCAATCTGTGTAGTATCAGAAACGGTAACGCTTCGGCTGTTATGGTGGAGCGTTATTGCACGAGATTCACCGTCAATCCGAACAGAATAGGTGACGGTAGTGTAAGGGTGTGCGGCTTTATAGGCAGCTATTTCGTCGTAAGATGCACCGGACATATTTTTATGCGTGGCAAGATAAGTGCTGCCAACCACGATGGCGCAGGAAGTGAGGATAAATCCTGCGATTTTAGCAGTTTCACGATTAAACATCGGTTTCTCCTAATGTGTATAAATCTTGTTCATAATTTAATTATATGCCCCCTAATATTGGCTGTCAAATGCTGAAAATAGAGAAAAAACAGGCAATCTTTTAATAAGATTGCCTGTTTTAAGTTACTTAATCGACAGAATTGATTTCTTCGGTCAGATAGCCCTTGGGGTACTGAGAAACATCGTCTTTTTCATAGCCGATTTGCTTGGTGAGCAAAGCATAACGCTCTGATTTTACACGGCCATTGGGGGTGTTAATGTAGCGCCAGCCATAGTCAGTAGGGTCACCGGTGGTAAGAAATGTACTGTCACAGTCGGGATGCAGTTCCTTGAAGTGATCAATCTCCTCTTGAGGAATGAAGTTCATGGTGCTGTTGAGCTTTTTCAGCTTGGTCATGTTATCCAGCGGAGACAAATCCTTAATGGGCATGTTACTGATGTTCAGATATTCCAGATTGGTCAGGCCTTCAAGAGGGCTCAAGTCATCAATAAAGGGGTTAGAGAAAATTTCCAAGAATTCCAGCTCTTTGCAGTTGCGAATACCTTCAATATCCTTCAGCTGACCGATTGCCACAATAGCGACTTTCAGATGCGGCATATAGTTCATAAAGTCCAAATCGGTAAAGTAGTTGTGGCCTAAGTCCAGATAGCGTACTTCGGTGCAATATTTCAGCGGCCCAATCTGCTTATCCATTAGACCGTGAACAGCCCAAATTTTATAGGTATCGGTGAGGCAGTTAAAGACGCTGAAGAATACACGCCAAACTACCTTAATTTCGGGGAAATCGTCACGCAGCTGTGCCATAGCTTCATCGGTTGTGTCGCACCAGTCCAATTTCAGATAGTTGAGGTTATACATCATGGGCAGAATCTTGCGAATTTCCACCAGGCCTTCATCGCCGATGTGCACTTTGAAGTACTCCAGGCGTTCCATATCCGTAGTGACATGCTGACCGAATAGGTCAAATGCAAAGTCAAGGGTAAACTCCGGATTATATTCCTTGAAGCGCAGAGCGTCATCAATGGTCAGCTTAGAGTTTCCGTTGGCATCAATCAGGTTAATATAGGTGACATCAGGGAATAAATCCAGTGCCTTGATTGCATCGTCCATCTGGTCAGAAGTGATGTGTGACCAGTCCAGTTCGGTTACATCGGTGGATAGTTCCTGACCGAACACGCTGATGCGAGTATAGCTGAGTTTTGCATCAGGGAAGGCTGTGTGGATGCCTTCCAGTGTGTCTACTGATACGGGCAATGTACCGAAATCAATTTGCTCAAGATTCTGCAAATATTCGGCTTGTTCCAATAAAGCCTCAATCTGTGCGTCTGATTCCAGGGATACAGCTGTGCTGCTCTTTTTTAGCATTAGCGGTTCGTTACCGCCGTCGATGGTCACCGAATAAGTGACTTTGACTTTTGGATGCTCTGCCATATAGGCTTCGATTTCGCTGTAAGACTTCCCGGTCATGTCTTCATACATGAGCTGGTAGCCACCGAAAACCAGTAATCCACAGGCAGCAACGGCTCCTACGGCAATTCCAAGTTTCTTTGATCGTTTTTCCATATGTACCTCCAAACCTATTCCATAATGTGTAGCACAGAATAGATATTTTCTCTCTCATGATGGATACTAACTGTTAATTATACGCTTGTCTTGCTCAGGGTGTCAATGGCTGCAAGTATGTGGGTATCTCTTTCACTTTCCGGATAACTATGCTATATTCAAAGTACAAGTACCGATAAGGAGACTGCTGCTTATGATTCAAGTTTATGGAACATTTGGCCCGGCTTGTGCGAAGAAAGAAACGATGGAAGCAATGTTTCGTGCAGGAATGACGGGAATGCGTCTGAATTTATCCCACACAGGGCTGAAAGAAAGTGGAAAGATAATCGCAGACTATCAGCAAGCTGCGCACGATGCGGGGATTGTGCCGGAGTTACTCATGGATATGCAAGGTCCGGAACTGCGTATTGGCGTACTGAAAGAACCGGTTAAACTGAAAATTAGCGAAATCGTCACTTTAGGTGCCGGAGGCATTCCGGTGCCGAAAGAAACTCTGCCTGTCATGTATGCAGGCGACGAAGTGATACTGGACGACGGTAAAATTAGCCTTCGGATTGTGGAAAACTGTGGTGACTCGGTCAAAGCACAAGTTCAGCGTGGGGGAGTGCTGACCAGCCGCAAGAGCATTAAGCTGAAAAATCCCAATGTGACGGTGGATATGCCTGTGCTTACGGAATGTGACCTGAATAATGTGCGCTTAGCAACTTCTTATGGGGTCACAGGACTCATGCAGCCGTTTGTCCACAGTGGAAAACAGCTGCAAGATGTGCGCAGGGCACTTAACGCATATGGTGCTGAGCAGGTGAAGATTTTTGCCAAGATTGAAACGATGGAAGGTGTGGCGAACTTAGAGGACATTTTGCCTCATGCTGATGCCATTATCATTGCCAGAGGTGACTTGGGTAACGATATGGATCTGTGGGAGCTTCCGGCGGTACAGAAGAAGATTGCTGCTGCATGTCGGAAACACGGTGTGCCCTTTGTGGTTGTGACGCAAATGCTTGCCTCTATGGAAAACTACCCTGTACCTACCCGTGCAGAGGTGTCGGATATTTTCAACGCTGTACTTGACGGTGCACGTGGTGTGATGGTGACGGGTGAAACTGCTGTGGGGCAGTATCCTGTGGAAACCATCACATATTTGGCGAATACCGCAAAGAGTGCGGAGAACTGGAAGCAAGACTTGAAAAATTCATGAATTCCAGATATTATAAAGGGTGGCAGATTTGTCTGTACACACAAAACGGAAGGAACATTCCATGATTAAAGTAGAACATCTCTCCTTTGGGTTTCCCAATGTAGAGCTTTATCACGATATTTCATTTACGCTTGAATATGGTCAGCACTGTGCGTTCATTGGCAGCAATGGCACGGGTAAAACAACACTGATTGAAATTTTGCTCGATCCGGACCGCTTTATGTACGACGGAAAAATCACCAAAGACGAGGATTGGAAAGTTGGCTATGTCAACCAGTTTGATAAGTCCGATAAGGATAGAGACATTACCGTTTTTGAGTTCTTGAGCGAGGATTTTATTACCATTCGTGAAGAAACGGAGCGGGTCTGTGCAGCCATGGAGAATGCTGAGGACCTGGACAGCCTGTTGGAACGCTATCAGCAACTGCTGGACGAATACCAGTCCATTGATGGCGACAATTTTGAAGTAAATATCCGCAAACAACTGAAAATTGCCGGTCTGAGTCATTTGGAAAATACAGGAATATCCGAGCTTAGCGGTGGTGAATATAAGCTGCTTCAGGTCATTAAGCAGATGCTGCATTTGCCGGAACTGCTCATTATGGACGAGCCGGATGTATTCTTGGATTTTGAAAATCTGAATGGCTTGGTCAGCATCATCAATTCCTACAAGGGTACACTACTTGTTGTTACCCATAACCGCTATTTGCTGCACCACTGCTTTGATAAGATTCTGCACCTGGAAGATACCGATGTGCAGGAATTTAACGGCAATTACCTAGCGTATAGCTTTGCACTGTTGCTGAAGAAGATTGAATTGCAGGAGCAGGCAGTAAAGGAAGAAGAAGAGATTGAGCGTAACCGTATGCTGGTAGAGCGCTTGCGTGATGAGGCAACGGAAGTGGATAGTGCTACCCGTGGCCGCAGTCTGCATGCAAAAGTAAGCCAGCTGGCTCGACTGGAAGCACGCCGCATTAAAGCACCCTTTGTGGAAATCAGAGAACCGGAAGTGCATTTGCCTGATATTGAACCACCTATGGAAGAAAATCCCGAACAGCGTGATGTTCTTCTAAGCGTGAAGGACTATACGGTTTCCTTTGATGAATTGTTGCTGGAAAATGTAAGTTTTGATTTGCATGCAGGGGATAAGGTTGCCATTGTCGGCCCGAACGGTACCGGTAAGACAACACTTTTGCGTGATATTTTTAAGAATAATAATCCGGCAATCTCGATTGACGAGAATGCTAAAATTGGATTCCTCAGCCAGCTGCACGGGGAAATGCTCAATGAAGAAAACACCGTTTTGGAAGAGTTTATTGTTTTGGGATTTGCCGATCGTGACGAAGTAGCGGCTTACTTGAGTAAGTATTGCTTTAATCCCGAACATTTGAACAGCCCCATTAAAGTGCTCAGTGGTGGTGAAAAGAACTTACTGCAGGTGGCAAAGATTGGTTTGAGCAATGCAAATTTGCTGCTGCTGGATGAACCCACAAGCCATCTGGACACTTATGCACAGATTGCATTGGAACAGGCGATTGGTGAGTATCAGGGTGCGGTACTTATGGTATCCCATGATTTCTACACCATTGTTAACTGTGCCGACTATGTTCTGTTTGTTGAGGACAAATCTTTGCGTCGTATGCGCATCCGTACGTTCCGCAAGAAGATTTACGCAAATCACTTCAGCAAAGAGTATTTGGAACTGGAACTGAAGAAAAAAGATTTGGAAACCAGTATCGCACACAGCTTAAAGCAATATGACTTTGAAACGGCAAAGAACCTTTGTATACAGCTGGACGATATTATTGATCGAATGAATCACGCATAACTTAGAAAGCACTGACCGAAAGGGTCAGTGCTTTTTTCTTCCTTTTTAGGGAACAAAAAGACGAAGGGGTGCGTCATATACAACATGTGGAAATTTGTCTGAGTTTGACAATTATTCTGGTGTACAGTATAATTACTTGTCTTACTAAGGTAAAATGCTGAGGAGGAAAACATGAAATACGGTAAAACACGCAAATGTATGGTATCATTTGCTATGGCCGCACTTATGTTGGCTGGTGCAGTGATTACACCGCTGCTAGAGGTTGACGCAAATGCAATCACCCAAGAAGAAATCAATCGAAAAATTGCGGAAAAGAATGCACTAAAGGGAAAGATTAAAGACCAGCAGAGCAAGGTTAACGATTTGAAGAATAACCAAGCGGACTATATGGAACGCAAAAATGCGTTGGACGAGCAGCAGGAACTGGCAATGCAGGAAATCCTTTTGATTCAGGAACAGCTGGAGATGTATCGCCAGATGATTGAGGAAAAGGAAGAAGAAGCCAGAATTGCGCAGGAAAATGCAGATGCTCAGCTTGAAATATATAAGAAACATATTCGCAGTATGGAAGAACAGGGCGTAAACAATATGTTTATGGCGTTACTGTTTAGCTCGGAAGACTTTGGTCAGCTGATTAGCCGCATTGATATGGTCGGTGAAATCATGGCTTATGACAAGCGTGTTGAAGATGAATATAAGACGGCGAAGGCTGCGGCTATGGCGGCAAAGGAAGAATATGAAGCAAGCGTAGCCGAACTGGCGGTTCAGGAAGAAGAACTTCAGGGCGAAATTGATGCACTGCAGGTACAGATGGATGAAGCACAGAAGGAAATCAATCTTCTGCAGAGCAATATTGACGAATATTCCAAGGTAATTGCTCAGTACGTAAGTTCTGAAAAAGCCATTGACGCTGAGATTAAGAAAATGCAGGATGAATTGAAAAGACAGCAGAAACCACCTACGGCAACAGGCAGCTATATGTGGCCCAGTCCTTCTTGCTGGCTGGTTACTTCCAAGTATGGTATGCGTGAATTGGCAATTTATGGTTATCCCAGAATGCACGCCGGTGTTGACATTGGTGCAAGTGCCGGATCTGCAATTGTTGCAGCAGATGGCGGTATTGTAACAACTTCTACCAATGGCGGTGGCTACGGCAACTATGTTATGATTAATCACGGTGATGGCAGAAGCACACTGTATGCGCATATGAGTGCTCGTGCAGTATTTGTTAATGATGAAGTTACGAAAGGCCAAGTAATCGGTTATGTTGGTTCTACTGGTAACTCTACCGGTCCTCACCTGCACTTTGAAGTGCGCATCAATGGTGGTACGGTTGACCCCTTGAAGTACTTCTCCGGTTACACTTATGTCGGAAGATAAATCAGAGAGCTGAATATATAGCTCCATCAAATGAAAATCCCCCTAATGTACAAGTACATTAGGGGGATTTTTTAATGTAATAGGCAGACAAGATAATCCTTTTGGATTACAACTCTTCAATTAAGCTAATCTCATGGATCAAATGCAATTCGTCGATTATCGCTTCACTACTCAGCTTCTTATTCAGACGCAAGCTAAAGATTGCACAGGTATTGTTTTGGTCGCCATTAGCGTGGCGCGTAATTTCCAAATCAAGAAGTCTCAAATCACTTTCATGAACGAGCTTTAGTACCTTTTCCAAAGTGTGCTTGCCGGTGTACTCAATGTAGAGATTGATTTCAGGTGCAGTATTCAGCAGGCGATATTCCCATTTGGAAAATAGAAGCTCAGCCATCAAGACGAACACAGTGGTCAGAACACCACCTTCAATAAATCCGGCGCCCACTGCAAGACCGACAATTGCAGAAGCCCATAGACCGGCTGCTGTGGTCAGCCCTTTAACACGCTGACGGCGAGTAACAATAATGGTACCGGCACCGATGAAACCGATACCGGCAATTACCTGAGCACCCAAACGTGCCATATCGGTAAAATACCCAGCGACCAGACACAGGTACTGGCTGGTCAGCGTAGTCATTGCAGCACCCAAACAGATCAGAATGTGGGTACGGAAACCGGCAGGACGGCGTTTATATTCACGCTCAATGCCGATTAGACCGCCGCAGATGACGGCTGCTGTTAGTCGGAATGCAACACTGAGCATATTTATATCTCTTGCAAAATCAAAGATGGATAACATGGTGTTTCCCTCCTTATACTTCATCAATCATGGTGACATAGTCAACCTGAGAGATCGCAGCCAGCACTTCGCCGTGAGAATGCGACTGTCTTAGCCGTACAGAAAATACGGCTCCCGGATTAAATCCGGGCTCGGAACTCTTGTTAATGTCCACTTCATAGATTTGTGCGTCCAGACTTTTGATTGTGGTGATGATTTCACCGACTGCGTCTAGGTTAGTAAACTCAACATAAATGTTCATGTTTCTTGCACGCTCTATAATCAGTGTCTCAATCGCAGGAAGAAAGCGGATGCACAAATACATCAAAAGCAGGGCCATGATTGCACATTCATAAAATCCGGCACCGATAGCCAAACCTGCGCAGGCGGACGCCCACAAACCGGCGGCTGTTGTTAAGCCTTTTACTTCTTGGCGACTGGTGACGATTACTGTACCGGCACCGAGAAAACCAATGCCGTTGATTACCTGTGCCCCAAAGCGGACAACATCTACATTTACTCCTGACTGTTCTGCAATCGCAGCCCACTGGGAGTGCAACAGCTCATTTTCATACTGACCTAGCAGCATGGCAAGGGTAGCACCCATGCAAACAAACATGTATGTACGGAAACCGGCGGCTCGTCTTTTTTTTGCTCGTTCAATGCCTAGCATACCGCCAAATAGCATAGCCAGAGTGAGGCGTAGACACACAGAGGCAAAGTTAAATTCGCGTAAATACGCGAGTATTTCGTTCATGAAAGACACTCCTTTCCCAAAAAGTAAAGCATAATTTACTGGTAGCAACCAGTAGTAAAAAATCTGAGAGGCTCAGAGAACCTCTCAGATTCTATTGTTTAACAGGTGCGCCTAGTTTTAAAACAGCGCTAAGGCAGACCGGAAAAATAGCAGTCTGTCTATGCCGCATGGCAGGCGCAGATCGACATTTCTTTGGAAAGTCCAATCCATAGTTTTGCTGCTTGAAACCTAGTTCTCTATAATATCCATTGCAGACGCAATTATACATTGGTATGACGGATTTGTCAATGAAGAAGACAAAATAGAAAGATATTACCTGCTTGTACCGTCGTTATGCACAAAATAAAGCGGATTGAAGCATATCGAGAGATGAGGAAGAACGGTGCAATGGAGACAGTGTTTTACATGCTTTATGCAGACTTAGCGGAAAGAAAAAGGACGGGGAGTTTGCCCGTCCTTTTAGCTATTTCATGTCGATTTAAGCTCTGTGCCACTTTACACCCTGAGGGGTATCTTCCAGAATGATGCCGGCAGCCTTCAGTTCATCACGGATGCGGTCAGCTTCAGCAAAGTTCTTTGCCTTTCTTGCAGCCTGACGAGCAGCAATCTTTTCTTCGATTTCTGCGTCCAGGTTGTCAGCTTCCTGAGCAAAGGGAATGCCCAGAACATTGCACAGTTCCATGAATTCATCATAGCAAGCCTTAGCCAGTGCCTTAGTGGGGTCAGATGCAGGAGAAACGGCTGCGTTTACATCACGCACCATTTCAAAGATGACAGAGATTGCGTCTGCGGTGTTGAAGTCATCGTCCATAGCAGCGCAGAACTTTTCACGGTACTTAGCCAGACCTGCTACGGTAGCAGATTCAGCTTCGGTCATATCGCCGTCTTTGCCGTTTGCGGTGAAGAACTCCATGTTCTTCTTAGCGGTGTTCAAACGCTCCAGAGCGTTCTTAGCCTGCATCAGAATTTCGCCGGAGTAGTTCAGGGGAGAACGGTAGTGGCTCATGAGCATGAACATACGGATGCAGTCATAGCCATATGCTTCAGCAGCTTCACGAACGGTGAAGAAGTTACCCAGAGACTTGGACATCTTCTTGTTGTCGATGTTGATAAAGCCGTTGTGCAGCCAGTAGTGTACAAATTCAACGCCGTTAGCTGCTTCGGACTGTGCGATTTCGTTTTCGTGGTGGGGGAATGCCAAGTCGCAGCCACCGCAGTGGATGTCGATGGTTTTGCCCAAGTAACGGTTAGACATAGCGGAGCATTCAATATGCCAGCCGGGACGGCCGTTGCCCCAAGGGGATTCCCAGTAGGGTTCGCCGGGCTTAGCAGCTTTCCACAGAGCAAAGTCCAGAGGATCTTCCTTGATGTCTGCAACATCGATACGAGCGCCAGCCTGCAAATCTTCGATGGGCTGGTGGCTGAGCTTACCGTAGTCCTTAAACTTCAGGGTACGGTAGTATACATCGCCGTTTTCGGTAGCGTATGCATAGCCCTTTTCAATCAGGGTTTCGACCAGTTCGATAATCTGCTGAATGTTTTCAGTAGCTCTGGGGTGAATGGTAGCTTCTTTTACGCCCAGTGCCTTAGTATCAACGAAGTATTCCTGAATGTACTTTTCAGCCACTTCGGTGGAAGAGATGCCTTCTTCGTTTGCCTTCTTGATGATTTTGTCATCAACGTCGGTGAAGTTCTGTACGAAAGTTACTTCGTAACCCTTGTACTCGAAGTATCTGCGGACAACATCGAACATGATAACGGGACGAGCGTTGCCAACATGAATGTAGTTATAAACTGTGGGGCCGCAGGCGTACATAGTTACCTTACCGGGGGTAATGGGAACAAACTCTTCCTTCTGCTGGCTCATGGAGTTATAAAGTCTCATGGGAAATTCCTCTCTTACATATCCTTAAAATTCATAACATCGCGGTTAACCACAAAGTATTCAATACCGGAGTACAGAGTGGTAACCAGAATGATGATGCTACATGCGTAGTCAAATGTTGCGTTGGTGAAGTAGGGGTACAGCATAGCGATGATGCAAACCATGGTGCTAGCTGTCTTGATTTTACCGGACTTGGCAGCTGCGATAACACGACCGCCTTCTACGGCAATCAGACGCAGACCGGAAACTGCAAATTCACGGGTAATGACCAGAGCCAAAATCCATGCAGGCATTCTGCCCTGTGCAACAAACATGAGCATGGCAGTGATGACGAGCATCTTATCTGCCAGAGGGTCCATGAACTTACCGAAGTCCGACACCTGATTATAATGCCTTGCAATATATCCGTCAACAAAATCGCTGACAGATGCGATAACAAATACGATCAGTGCGGCCATTTGCATATTTGTGCCGTCCATATACATCAATATAATGAAGACGGGAATACAAAATACACGGAACATGGTAATTTTATTGGCTAGAGTCATAATCCTTTACCTCAGCTTTCTTTTACTGCAGAGCCGATGAGGTTTCCTTCGTCGGTGTCCTTGATGAATACGGGAATGATGCTGCCGGGTTCGTAACCGTGCCAGTTATCGAAGAATACCTGCCAGTCAATGTCAGGGGAGTCTGCATAACAGCGGCCAATACCGAAGCCGGACTTGTCGTCAATATCTTCAAACAGAACGTCCAGTGTTTCGCCAATCATGCTGTTGGAGAACTCTTCCATAACCTGAGCCTGAATTTCCATAATCAGCTCTGCACGATGTTCAGCAACATCGGTATCTACACGCTCCATAGTAGCAGCTCTGGTACCTTCTTCAGGGGAGTAGGGGAATACGCCAGCACGTTCAATCTTTGCGTAGCGCAGGAATTCGCACAGTTCTTCAAATTCCTCTTCGCCTTCACCGGGCAGACCTGCAATAATGCTTGTACGGATAACTACACCGGGAATGCGTTCACGCAGTTTGCAGAACAGCTCACGAATGTCGTTGCCGGTACCCTTACGGTTCATTGCCTTCAGAATGCCGTCGTTAATGTGCTGGATGGGAATGTCCAGATACTTAACGATTTTATCTTCGTTTGCGATGATGTCAATCAGTTCATCGGAGAATACATCGGGGTACAGGTAGTGCAGACGCAGCCAGCCCAAACCTTCGATAGCACACAGACGCTTGAGCAGGGTGGGAAGAACTCTGCTGCCGTACAGGTCTTCACCATAGCGGGTGACGTCCTGCGCAATCAGAATCAGTTCCTTGTAGCCTTGAGCAACCAGCTGTTCGGCTTCCTTTACAATCGCATCCATGGAACGGCTGCGGTACTTACCACGAATGGAAGGAATAATGCAGAATGTGCAGCAGTTGTTGCAGCCTTCTGCAATACGCAGGTAAGCATAGTTTTTACCGGTGCTGACAACACGGTCGATTTCTTCCACAGGCGCATTCTTATCTTTGAATGCCAGTACGGGCGTTTCATCAGACAGGCTGTCCAGAACATTTACGATTTCGCCAAAGCTGGAGATACCAACCAGAGCGTCTACTTCGGGCAGTTCTTCCAGAACTTCTTCTTTAAAACGCTGAGCCATGCAGCCTGCGACAATCAGGTACTTGAGATTGCCTTCAGTTTTCAGTGCGCCAATTTCAATGATGGTGTTGATGGCTTCCTGAGTTGCACTTTCGATAAATGCGCAAGTATTGATGATGACTGCATCTGCCTGTTCAGGCTCAGATACGATTTCGTGGCCAGCCTGCTGAACCAAAAACAGCATTTGCTCACTGTTTACGGTGTTTTTTGGGCAGCCGAGAGAAATAAAATTAACTTTCAATGCCGTTACCTTTCTTAATCACACTTAAATTCGTCGAATACATCGCCTAACACCCGTTCTTTGCAAGCCATAATCTCAGACCAAGAAAATCCACGACGCAGCATAGCGTCTGTGGCTTTCTTGATTTCGGCTCTGTCGGGGTGTTCTGTTTTTAATTTGTTGCGGAACAGTTTATCCATAACCTCTTCTTGTGAGGGGAGCTGTTCCATGGCTTCTTCCCAGAGATCGGGCTGAATACCGTGTCGATATAATTCCTGCTTAATGCGGCAGGCACCATATCCTTTGGCGGCGTAATGGCGGACAATCATTTTACTGTATCGTTCGTCATCAACAACGCCCAGTTCAATCATGCGGTTTACCACAGCTTCGGCGTCTTCTTCCGATTCTCCCTTTTCTTTCAGCTTTTGCAGCAATTCTTTTCGGGAGTAATCACGCCGTTCCAGCATACGCAGTGCCCGCATTTTTGCGGATTCAGGTAGCTGAGCCATTAGCCTTCAAAGTCCTCTGCGCTAATGTCTACGGCTCTGCCGGCAGCCTTTGCGGCTTTCTTAGCCTGAGGGGACATGAGTTTTACATAGTTATCACGAACCTGCTGTTCAATCTGAGCAGCAACATCGGGATTTTCTTCCAAGTAAATGCGGACATTGTCACGACCCTGAATACGGGTACCGTTAACGGTGAACCATGCGCCACCTTTTTCGATAATGTCCAGTTTTACGCCCAAGTCGATGATTTCACCGATTTTGGAAATGCCCTGACCGTAAATGATGTCAAATTCGGCTTCCTTGAAGGGAGGAGCAACCTTGTTTTTAACAACCTTTGCTCTGGTGCGGTTACCAATCATTTCGGAGCCACTCTTCAGTGTTTCTACACGGCGTACGTCGATACGAACACTGGAGAAGTACTTCAGTGCACGACCACCGGGGGTAGTTTCGGGGTTACCGTACATGACACCAATCTTTTCACGCAGCTGGTTAATGAACACGACTACACAGTTGGTCTTGGATACGATACCGGCCAGCTTACGCAGAGCCTGGCTCATCAGACGAGCGATAACGCCGACGCTGGAATCGCCCATTTCGCCTTCCAGTTCGCTTCTGGGCAGAAGTGCTGCAACGGAGTCGACAACTACGCAGTCGATTGCGCCGGAACGCACCAACTGTTCGGTAATTTCCAGAGCCTGTTCACCGGTGTCGGGCTGAGAGATAAGCAGAGTGTCAATATCTACGCCCAGTGCTCTAGCGTATGCAGGTTCCAGAGCGTGTTCAACGTCGATGAATGCAACATCGCCGCCGAGCTTCTGTGCGCTAGCCAGAATGTGCAGAGCCAGAGTGGTTTTACCGGAAGATTCAGGGCCGTAGATTTCAACAATACGGCCACGAGGCACACCACCAATACCCAGAGCCAAGTCCAAAGACAAGGAACCGGTAGAGATTGCCTCAACATTTACAGGGATATCGTCCCCCAGACGCATAATTGCGCCCTTACCAAAATTCTTTTCAATCTGCGCAATCGCAGTTTCCAGAGCTTTTTTCTTGTCGCTTGCCTGACCAGGCACAGTGACCGTTCCCATTTTGTTTGCCATATATCTAATTCTCCTCTAAATTAAGTTTAGGGAATATAATTTCCTTACTTGTATTATAGATGTCCAGATACGACTCTTTCGGTACAACCGGTATCTTTTACAATCCGAATGTCCTTGAAGTTTGCGCGTTTCATCAGCTCGGCTACATGCTGCGCCTGATCTTCACCGACTTCAAACAGCAAGTGTCCGCCTTCGCGCAGACAGCGTTTCCACTTTCGGATAATCGCACGGTAGAACATATATCCGTCTTGTCCGCCGTCTAGTGCCATGAGCGGTTCATAGTCTTTTACAGAAGAATCCAGAGTGAGTACATCGGCGGAAGTGATGTACGGAGGATTGGATACGATTAAGTCAAATGTACCGATGTTATCAATTGGCAGAGACAGCGCATTAACATGCAGACAAGAGGTTCTTGCCCCTAGGTTATGCTTCATTACATTGGCACGAGCCACATGCAAAGCTTTGTCGCTTGCGTCTGCCATGACGATTTTCGCACGGGGAAGATTTACCCCAAGTGCGCAGCCAATGCAGCCACTGCCACAGCACAAATCCAGTATGCGCAAATCTGCGGTATGGTCTGTGCAGCAGTCTAACGCTTCCTGAACCAATACCTCGGTATCTATTCTGGGGATGAGTACATCGGGGGTTACCACCATGTCCAGTCCGAAAAATTCCCAACTGCCTAGAATGTAGGCCAGGGGTTCACCGTGGAGGCGACGATTCACCAGAGACTGAACGCCTTGTTCGATTTCATCGCTGGCATAGAGCATATAGTCACGAACCAGCTGGTCCAGTGATTTTTCAGCGGCATAGGCGACCAGACTGCGAGCTTCTAAATTTGGATTCTCTGCACCGTATTCACGCAGTGCGTTTCTTGCGTCGATGCAGAGATTGTTATAGGTTTTCAAGTGCTTTCACCGCATTTCTAATTAAGGTTGTGCGTACACTCACCAACGGTCAGAGCCCTTTTCTTCCGGAATAACCAGTTCCATAGCACGAATTGCACATTCAATCATGCCGTCATCGGGTTCATTGGTGGTGATGCGCTGGATTTGCTTACCGGGCCAAGACAAAATGCGAGTGAGCAGATTATCGTGACCGCCAACCCAGCGGTTAATTTCGTAAGTAACACCGATAATCAGGGGCAGAATGAGCAGCTTGATGCCCATACGCAGCCAAGTGTTGCCTACATGAATGAGGCTGCCGGCCAGAATGCTGATAATAATGACCACAAACATAAAGCTGGTGCCGCAACGGGGGTGAAGTCTGGACTGAGGACGAACATTTTCCACAGTCAGTTCCAGACCGGCTTCGTAACAGAAAATGGTTTTGTGTTCTGCACCGTGGTAAGAAAATACACGGGCAATCTCAGGGATTTTGGAACAGAAAAACATATAGGCAAAGAAAATAACCAGTTTTACAATGCCTTCCAGTAGTGTGCGAACATAAAAACTTTCATGAATATTGGGAATCAGACCGACGAGGAATGTGGGTAAGAACAAAAACAGCAGCAGAGACAGTGCCACGCCCATTACCAGTGCAGTGCCCAAGACGAGCTTCTGTGCGGTTTCATCGGAGAAGTGCGCCTCAATCCACTGGTCGAGCTTGTCAGGTTCTTCCTGCTGATCTTCCGGCAGGAGGGAAGCGGAGTAGTTCAGTGCCTTAATGCCGTTAGCCATAGCGGAAAACAGCGCTACGGCGCCACGGATAATGGGCAGACCAAAGATTGGGTATTTTTCATTGAGGGGGTGGAGTTCTTCTACGGTTTCTACGATACCGTCTTCTGTGCGGCAGACAATGGCCTGTTTTTTAGGTCCACGCATAAGAATGCCTTCCATCAGGGCCTGACCACCAATTGAGGTGCGAAATTGAGTAGTTTGCGGATTGTTTTTCATGAATACCTCGGTTCTTATATATGGGAGTCGCTAATGGGAAGAGTTACGGTAATGAGAGCACCGCCACCTTCCGCATTTGTAATGGATAGCTCACCACCATGTCTGGTGATAATTTCATCGCATACAGCAAGACCGATGCCGTTACCACGGACATGTGTGCTGCCTTTATAGAATTTTTCTTTTACATGAGCAAGTTCGTTTTCGGGAATACCGGGGCCGTGGTCGCGGAAGAAAATGGAGATGGTATCTGCGGTAAAGCTTACACCAATATCCACGGTTTCGCCGCCTTTGCCGTATTTTGCTGCATTATCCAGAATATTTAGGAATACCTGACGCAGACGTTCAGGGTCGCCGTTAATCAGCGGTGCTTCTTCATCAGGCATATCATACAGCATACGCATATTTTCACGCTTCAGCAAATCGCTGTATGCCATCATGGCATCTTCCAGTTCGGCGCAAATATCCACGGGTTCCATGGTGAGTTTGAAGCGTCCGTCCTGAATACGGGTAAATTCCAACAGGTCATTGACCATGTTGGTCAGTCGACCGGCTTCTCTGCCGATGATTTCAAGACCTCTGCGGGAATCACCGATGATATTTTCATCAAAGAGCATGGTTTCACTCCAACCGGTGATAGCAGTCAGAGGTGTGCGCAGCTCGTGGGAAACAGAGGACACAAATTCGGACTGTACTTTTTCGGCTTCACAGATTTTAACGGACATTTCATTGATGGCGTCGGTCAAATCACCGATTTCATCGTTGGTACTTTTCACCGCTTGCAGACCGTAGCCACCGCCGGAAATGCGCTTACACAAGTCGGTTAGTTCGTGGAGCGGTTCAATCACATACAGTGCAAACATGAAGTTTGAGTGAACCACAAAGCCGGCCAGAACAACCAGAATGCCAATGGCGACTGCGACCATGTGTTTGCTGAGAAACAGATGGCTGAGCAGACCGGCTAAAACGAGACAAATCACATTCAGCAGAGCAGTCTGTGCAGCATAACCTTTTAGACCTTTTGGTTCTATTTGCTTTTTACATTGCTTCATTCGTTCCCAAACAGACTGGGTTTGTTCTATTTCTGTTGTAGATTCTTCTGTAACGCTCATCAGGAACCCCACTTGTAGCCGTAGCCCCAGATAGTGGTGATATAGGTGGGGTTGGTTGCGTCGTCTTCAATCTTAATGCGCAGACGGCGGATATTGACGTCGACGATTTTCAGTTCACCGGAATAGTCATCGCCCCAGATTGCGGTAAGAATATCACTTCTGGACAAAGCTTTACCCGGATTAGACATAAACAAGTTCATGATAGCGAATTCAGTCTGGGTCAGACGAATACGTTCACCGTTTTTTTCGAAAATGCGGTTTGCCGGATTCAGGCGGAAAGGCCCAGAAATGAGTACGCCACCGTTATCATCGGAAACAGTACCCAAACGGCGATACAATGCATCAATGCGTGCAATCAGTTCAGAGGGGGAGAACGGCTTGGTGACATAGTCATCTGCACCGGTCATCAGGCCGGTAACCTTGTCCATTTCCTGACTTTTTGCGGTCAGCATGATGATGCCCGTTTTAGCACCGCTTGCGCGGATACGGCGACACACTTCAAAACCATCAATTCCAGGGAGCATAACGTCGAGCAAAGCAACACCAATGTCTGGGTTATTACGCAGGCACTCCAGTGCAGCTTCACCGCTTTCTGCTTCAATCGGCTCATAACCGGAACGACGCAGGTTAATTACGATAAAACTTCGGATATTTGCCTCGTCTTCCAGAACAAGTACTTTCTTCATCATTTACGGAAACTCCTTTATGGAAAGTCCAATTTTCGTCATTGGACCGTAATCCTTTACATACTTCAACGCATACATTTTAACATATAATTTCAATAAATGATAGTAAAAGATTTCATTTTGTGATATGTTGGTAACGAATCATATGATAGATATAAGGAGATAAGCGTATGCTGAAATTATATGTTACAGACTATAGAGACGCAGATGAACGCAAGGCGCGCTGCAAGGCGAGATCTCCGCAGAAGGGTAGTGCATTTGGTGTAAGCCTACTGGAATATGCAGTGCAGGATACATGGGGAATCTCTTTGCCGGAGATGAGCCCTCCGAATACAGGTAAGCCTGTGTTTACCAAGGAAACGGATAAATATTTTTCCATTAGCCACAGCAAAACCCACGTGGTCGTTGCGGTGTCTGATCGCCCTGTGGGGGTAGATGTGGAAACCAGACGAGATATTACGGAAAACAGTCGCCGTATGCTCATGGACGATACGGAAAATGAAGAATTTGACTTTTTCGACCTGTGGTGCCTGCGTGAAAGTGTGTATAAACTGAACGGAGCGGGTAATCTTCGTGAAATTCTGCGTTTTAAGCGGGAAAACGGCAAGATTGTCGGTCCAGATGACAAAATTTGTTATGAAGTGCTGTTATGAAGTGCTTCAGGGGATTGACGGCTGTGCAGGCGCAGTTTGCCAAGAAGGTTCGTTCATATTGCCCAAATTACAGTGGGTAGAAATTGATAAACTTTGCACTTGATATTTGTGCGCGTATGCTGTATAATGAACATCACCTGCCGGTGTGATGGAATTGGTAGACGTACCGCACTCAAAATGCGGCGGAGAAATCCGTGCCGGTTCGAGTCCGGCCACCGGCACCATCAACATGAATCCCGTAATCTTCGGATTACGGGATTTTTTTATCTCTCGCAACCAAATCAATGCAGAAACTATCGATTATTGATGAGCTGACATAAGCTCTCCTCGGTTACTTGAGAATATAATTTGCCGTTCCAACGGACATTTGGACCCGTACCGCAGCTGTGCATACAGCCTGTTACTTTGATGGAAATGTTTGGATCTGCACCGTAGTTTTGTTCAACGAATTTCTGTAAATCCATACTTCTTTTGCACTTTTTACTACCGCAAATTTCCAAGCACTGGCTATTTTGCAAATGAAGATTGCTAAAACGGCTAATCAGAGCCAGAAGATAACTTTCTTTTAGTTCATATTTGTGAGCAATTTTAGTGACTACTTGCACAGGAATAGCTCCATCATAGTGATCCTGTACTTCATGCAGTAAGCTTAATAATACGGACTGCTCTTGAGGTGCACCCAGTGTTTTATAGTATGATAACGCTTCTTTTAAATGCCAACTCATTCATATCACCTCTTGATAATAAGAATTATTATTGATAATATAGCAGATAATCATTGTTCTGTCTAGCGGATAGTTTAAATATCCTATGAAAAAAAGGTACAACAGGAGAAATGAAATAAGAAATGCCCCTGTGTCTCAGACACAGGGGCGTTTTTGATTTTGTGTAACCCGTAGATGATTACCATGGATCGTTTTTGGTTGCTTCATCCCAAGCATAGCCATTGAGCAGAGCGGGCTCATCGTAGTGGAACATCTGACGCATGGTTGCGTAATAGTCCCAGAAGGTATAGCCGTCGTCAATGTAACGCCAGCCGTAGCCGTAGGGCTGCTTGCCGGTGTATACGGTGAGGCAGTCGGGGTGAGAAGCTACAAATGCGTCCTTAGTGGCGCTGGGCATATTGGGATTCAGAATGCAGTTAAAACGCTCAATGGGGAGGTTTTCCAGCGGACTGAGGTCACAAACTTTGGTGGCGGAGATATTTAGATACTTCAGACTTTCACAGCCGACCAGAGGACTAAGGTCACGCAATTGACCACAGAAGCAAAGTTCCAAAAATTCGAGCTTCTTAGCGTTAGCCAGGGGAGTCAAATCGGTGAGAGAACTGCCGGACACGATAAGCAGTTCCAGATTGGGCATATAAGACAGGAAGCTAATATCAGTCAGCACTTCGTTATGGCCGATATCGACGTATTTTACATCGGTCAGATACTTCATCTCCGAAACATTGTCGTTGTTGAGATAGTGGCTGGAACGGAGAACGGTTTCATCGGTCAGTGCATTGAATTTGGTACCAAAGAATACACGCCAGACAATTTTTGTGTCAGGGTAGTCGTCACGAATCTTTGCCAAAACTTCGCTGGAAAGACCGCAGCGGTCGACTTTGAAGTAGGTACAGTTGGGCATGATGTCCAGAGCCGCACGAATTTGTCCTTCGTTTTCATCGCCGATTTGCGTTTGCACGAATTCTACGCGTTCTGCGTTTATATCAATGGTTTGACCAAACAAATCAAAGCGGTAGTTGAAGGTGACATCGGGGCAAGCCTCTGCAAGGGCCTTAACCTCGGTTACGCTGAGCTTGCTGGGACCTTCAGTAGGCATTAGATTAATCTCTTTCAGGTTGTGGAGCCATTTGATGGACTCGGTGACCTCGGGAATAGACTGAGCGTCCATACTGGACAAGTCGAGTGCTGTTGCGTCGGGGAAATAGGTTTGTCCAAGAACGTCAACCGTATAAACTACCTCAACTTCTGGATGTGCGGTAATATAATCCTCAATAGCCTGATAACAGGTACTGCCGGACAGGTCTACATAGTGCAAGTTGGGGTAATCCTCAAGCTGCTGAATATCCTCTTCAGTGGCAACTAGTGTAAGTTCTTCTGTTTTGTAACGCTCATACATGCTGCAGCCATTTAGGCAGAACAGCAGAGAAAGAATAATCAGTGCAGGAAATAGTCTTTTTCTCATAATAAACCTCCTGTTTATCTCGGTGGATACACGCAGATGCTATCACAATTTGTCGGGAAAAGCAACAAGTGTTGGATATGGAAAACTCCCCAACTGTCTAGTTGGGGAGTAGATTTTTTATTAGGTGCGACCGGTGTACCAGTACTTATTGTCGTAGTCGAAGATGATACGCATGTTTGCATAGTATTCCCAGAAGGTGTAACCATTATCCACATAGCGCCAGCCGTAACCGTAGGGCTGTGTGCCGTTAAATACGGACAGGCAGTCGGGATGCTTGGTCTTGAAACGTTCACGCTCAGAGCTGGGCAGATACTTCATGCCCAGACAGTTGAAGCGCTCAATGGGCAAGTTATCCAGAGGGGTCAGATCCTTAACTCTGGTGTTACTGATATTCAGATACTTCAGTGCAGTGCAGTTTTCCAGAGGAGACAGGTCAGCCAAGTTACCGCAGAAGACCAATTCCAAGTATTCCAGCTTTTTGCAGTCGGAGAGGGGAGTCAAATCCTTAACTGCTGCACCGGATACAATCAGCAGTTCCAAATTGGGCATATACTTGCAGAAGGAAATATCAGTCAGCTTGTCGTTGTGTCCGATATCAACGAAACGAGCTTCGGTCAGATACTTCATTTCGCTAATGTTATCGTCGAACAGACCATCGGTTAGACGCAGAACTTCTTCGTCGGTCAGGCAGTTGAACTTAGTACCGAAGTAGATACGCCAGATGACTTTAACATCGGGATAGTCTTCACGGAGTTTTGCCATAACTTCGCTGCTTACGCCACACTTATCCAGCTTGACGGAGTACAGGTTAGGCATAATATCCATTGCTGCACGAATCTGTGCGATACCTTCGTCGCCGATTTCCGCATCAACAAAGTCAATGTACATATCAGCGGTGGAGAAGGTTTTACCGAACAGTTCAAAATTGTAGTTAAATACCACACCGGGACAAGTATCACACAGTGCCTTAATGTCGGTCATGGTAAAATTGCTTGTGCCATCGCCCTTCATCAGTTCGACTTTTTCCAGATTAGGTAGATACTGCAGCATCTTTGCGGCTTCAGTCAGTTCTTCCACGGACAGTGCAGACAGATTCAGCTCCGTCGTGTCACTCTTGTAGGTGGTACCCAGAACATCGACGGTGTAGGTTACTTCAACATCGGGATGTGCTTCCATGTAAGCCATGATTTCGGGGTAGCAGGTACTACCGGTCAAATCCAGAGTTTTCAAATCGGGGTAATCTTCCAATGTGTGAATATCCTCGGCAGTGACCACGGTTTTAAAATGCTCCAATGTCGGCTTAGATGTAACATCGGGCTCATCGGTATTGTCACTTGTGGGAGGAGCAATATTTGGCGCACATCCTGCAAAGCAACACAAGAGTGCGAGAACAATCAAAGAAAGATGGAAGAACTTTATATTCTTCTTACTCATAGTCATAATCCTCCATGATTTAATATGGTGAAATTTTAGCATAATGGTGCCGAAAAAGCAAGAATAAAGGGGAAACTCGGGGGGTGGTTGCCAGTAAATACCGCCTGCACAAATCTTCGATGCAGGCGGTGTTTTTCATTAACCGTTATTTGTTTTTCTGGTGTAGAAGCTAAAGGGATAAGCGACCAGACACACGATAATTGCGCCCAGAATATCCAGAGCAGAGTGCTGCTTCAAGAACACAGTAGAGATGCTGATGAGTACAGCAAGAATAACTACACTTACTTTAATCCAACGCTTTTGCAGTCCTTTAGCGTACCAAGTACCCAGTGCAACGGCCACGGAGCCGACAACGTGCAAAGAGGGGAAAACATTGGTATTTGTGTCAAACTGATAGAACATCGCCATAAACCGTGTGAATATATTATCACGTGCGAATTCTTCAGGACGCAGGTTCTGGCAGTTGGGGAAGATAAAGTAGATTACGGTGGAAATACTGTAAGTAATGATGATGAACTTCATTAACTTTTTGAATGTTTCTACATCGTAAAACAGGGTATATGCATGAATTGCAAACAGTGCGACAAACCACAGCAGGTAGGGAATGACGAACAGTTCGCAGAACGGAATCCAGTCGTCCAGTGCACAGTGCATGGGAAAATACTCTGTGACCGGGCTGAATCGTTCCAAATACATAAAGGCAAGGCCGTATATAGGCCAGTACAGCAGTAGTTTTAAGTGACGATATTCGGGGGAATTGATGTTGCTAAGGGTAAGTTTGCGATAGTCAACAGCGGCTATTTGTGAATTCATATTGTTTGCTCTCCGTTTTTTTACGCAGCAAGTCGTAGATTTCTGCGGCTGCATTATTGGTGTGCTTTGCAAGACAGTTTTGCATGGTGTGTAGTTTTTCTTTGTCAGACACCAACTGAATGGACAGTGCCACCAGTTCTTCCGGCGTTTCTGCGGTCACAGCGCCGCCTTGCTCCGTATAATACTTTAGGTTATGATCTTCGCAGCCGGCGACGGCATCAATCAGTACCATAGGAAGCTGCTTTGCTGCTGCTTCAGTGGTGCTCAGACCGCCTGGCTTGGTCAGACACAAATCAGCACTGTCCATGAGCAGGGACATATCTTCAACAAATCCACGAATGTGAATTTGCGGATGATGTTCGAAATGCTTAATCAGACGACCGTATAACAGTTCATTTGTGCCACAGACAATGGTCAGATGCATATTGCTGCTCAGGCGTTCACTGAATATTTCTGCCAGTTCTTCCAACGGGCCGCAGCCCATGCTGCCACACATCATCAGCATATGCAAACAGTTTTCAGGTAGTTCGCAAAGTACCTTTGCTTTAGCTTTGTCCTGCTTGGTATAGAAACACTGACGCACAGGAATGCCGCTGCCAACCAGTTTTTCTTCAGTAATGGTGTCGCACAAAAATTCATTGGACAAACAAAGATCGGGGATAAAGTAGTAATCCAAGTTGCTTTCCTGGCCGGGAGGGCTGCAAGTGTAGTCGGTAGCGACAAAGCAAGTGGTAAGATCCATGGGATAATTCTGGAGCAAATCGGTAATCATTAAGCTGCAGAATACATGCGTACAAACGATTGTATCGTAGCCACCATCTTTGATGTAGTGCGCCATAGCGTCACGACCACGGGTCAGTGTGTGATAAATGGGTGTGCGCTTTCCATAGAGCGTGGGACGACGCTCGGACAGCTCGTAGCCCCAACGGAAAAACCATGGGAAGTATCGGTACATACGCACATGCCAGCGACCGATACTGTCGGATAATTTAGGGGAGGAGAATGATAGTGCATCAGCGATGTCACATACCTCACCTTTACTGTCAAAATATTCTTTTATTGCTCTTGCGCAGGCATTATGGCCTCCGCCAGCATTAAAGCTGAGAATCAAGGTGCGCATGAACTGCTCCTCCTAAGTTGTTTTTGCGGGTTTTACGCATTTGCCGATTATGTAAGGCGATGAGTCGGGGACGATTATACCGCTGAATGACGATAAACACAGCATTTCCAATGGTGTTTAGAATCGACATCATAATTCCACCGAATCCCGACCAAAGCTTGATGCAATATAGTCCGGCGACGCACAGCAGAGCATGAATCAGCTCAGCAATGCAGGTCTCCTGAATCATACGCTCTAAATGGTCAATTTTAAGGCTTTCCATTTTCTTTTTGGGCATAAACCGAGGGAAAATTTTGCTCATATCGGGCACTCTGTTTTGCCACTGACGAATGTGCAGTTTGTGATAGATTTTTCCCTGATCTTCAAAAGAAAAGCACTGAAAAATCCACCAATTTTTTAATCCGGTATAATTTGCGAGAAGTCGTCCCAAAAGAAAACTGCAAACACCAATTATACCAATGTACAGTAAACATTGCAATAAATCCATAAATAATTTCCTCATAGGATAAGATAAAAATCAACCTTATCATACTACATAGAACCATCAATTAACAAGTTTACAAATTTTAAACTTTTTATAAATTTTGGACAATTTAGGACAAAATTCATAGCAATTCGCAAAAATGTAGGCAAATGCCTAAAAATAGGGTTCAGTATACATAGAGAAAAAAGCATGTGACAAAAGTTAAAAAATAAACAAATCCGTGTGAATAGGACAAATGTCTATTGACAAAAGATAGCAGCGTGATACAATTTAACTAAACAAGAAAGGTGGTGCGTTTATGTATTTGACTTTACTTGAACTGCTGATTGAGTCATTGCTCGGTTGCGCACTCTTGTTTGGCATTAGCGTGCTATTTACGGGCATGTTCTTTGCCACGGTTGGGCAATGGCTAACCGCATTTGCTGTCTGCTATGTATTTGTTGTACTGTGCCAGTTGGTGATCAATGCCAAATGGTTTACCGATGATAAATAGTAGGTTTGCGTTGGAACGTAAGCATAAAATACGGCGTTTGTCGACGGATAAGTTGGCATGAATTGAATCAATGATGCTTCGGCAGGTTCCTCATAGGGGGAGCCTGCTGTTTTTTTACGGGTTATGAGAAAAATACATAGGAAATAGTGCAATGCAGGCACAATATGGTATAATGCGGTAAACATGAAAAAAGGTGGTATGTGTGGTGAACGTGTTAGTTAGTGCGTGTTTATTGGGGAAAAATTGCAAATACTCCGGTGGAAATAATCGATGCGAAGCCTTGCTGACGGCAATTGAAGAGGGAAAAATCGAGGCAGTGCCTGTATGCCCAGAAGTTCAAGGGGGCTTATCTACCCCTCGTCCACCTGCAGAGCGTCAGGGAAAACTGGTTGTGTCTAATTTAGGTGCAGATGTTACCGAGGAATACCATAGAGGGGCGGAAATCGCTTTGGAAACAGCAAAACGGGAACAGTGCACCGTAGCAATACTCAAAGCACGCAGTCCGTCTTGCGGCAGTGGTGAGATTTACGACGGCAGTTTTAGTGGAACGGTCATTGCAGGTGATGGCGTTACTGCAGAGCTGCTGAAAGCAAACGGAATAGCGGTTTATCATGAGAAGAATTTTGACGAACTGCTGCAAGGCTGAACCAACGAAACAACGGAAAAGACGACGAAGAGCCGCTATGCATTCAGCAATAGCGGCTCTTATGTTATTTAAATGTAGTACAGAAGAAATCAGATACTTTCTTCAGCAATGCAATCAAAGAGAATATCTAAGTTTTCATCGGAGTACTCAATTTCTCCCGAGTACATTCGCACAAGGTCAATTAAATCGGATAGCGTTGGCTGTTCCATTTCTGCCAGCAACCAGCGAATGAGCGTTACACTCAGCAAAGCAAAGCCAATTTTAGTATACACATCACCATCATTCAGTGCTGCGGGTAAATGACGATACAAAAAGTATACCAAGAGCTGCTCGAATGCGGTTTCCCATTCCGATGATGCTTCGAGTGTAGGCACATTGTCCGTGAGGGTGTGCAGTGCATCTGTCCAAGATTCGTCCAGGCGTTCTAAGTCCAGATAGATTTCGGCCCATTCACGGGGCGTATGTTCAGGCAGTACAACACCGAAGAAATCAGAAAGATTTTCCATGCGTTCCTCTATGGT
>RCNI01000254.1_pt1 | contig 35141 bp, 36 predicted proteins | sample 2041151 | NCBI WGS metagenome assembly RCNI01 (sample SAMN09708214, study PRJNA481090) | feces metagenome | isolation source: feces | place: Antarctica: Albino Rookery
TTTTATAAAATTTATAAAAAGATTATAATTATTAAGGGAATGATTAAGTTGTTATAGTTTATTAGTATTTAATTTAAACTGAACTTTACAAAGATTGAATAGAATTATTAATTTAATTATAATAAGCAGTATGGCAAAGTATACTTAGTCAAATAAAAAAGAAATTCGGAGGTACTCATGAAGAAAATAGCTGTAATTTTTAATGGTGGAACAATATCAATGAAAGTTGATGATAGAATAAAGGCTGCAGTTCCAAGTTTGACAGGAGAGGAAATAATGGCTATGGTAACAGGAATAGAAAGCTTTGCAACAATAGAGTCACATAGCTTTTCTTCATTACCAAGTCCACATATTACTCCAGAGATAATGCTTGAACTATCAAAATTTATAAATGCTTTAGTAGAGAGAGATGACATAGATGGAGTTGTAGTAACTCATGGAACAGATACTTTAGAAGAAACATCTTATTTTGTTAATTTAACAACTAAGACAAGTAAACCAATAGTGTTTACTGGAGCTATGAGAAGTGGATCAGAGTTAGGGTATGATGGACCAGCTAACTTAGCTGCATCAATATGTACAGCTGCATCAGATGAAGCAAAAAATAGAGGCGTTTTAGTTTGTTTTAATGGGGAATTAAATAGTGCTTCAGAGGTAACTAAGGCTAATTCAATGGCTTTAAATGCTTTTAGAACACCTAATTTTGGACCAATAGGAATAGTTGATAATAATAGGGTAATATTTGATAGAAGAGTTCCACAGGAAGATTTTATACCATTAGAAGTTATTGATAAAAAAGTAGCCATAATAAAATGTGCTGCAGGGATGGATGGAGATTTTATATATCATTGTATAGATAAAAAATATGATGGAATAATAATAGAAGCTTTAGGAAGAGGAAATGTACCACCAACTATGGTTGATGCAATAAAAGATGCTTTAGATAAGGGAATAGTTATAGTACTTACTTCAAGATGTTTTGAAGGACGAGTAAGTGATAGCTATGGATATCTTGGAGGTGGAAAAAATCTTAAAGAGCTTGGAGTTATATTTGGAGAAAGCATGCCAAGTCAAAAAGCTAGAATAAAGCTTTTAACTCTTCTTGGTTTTAATAAAGATTATAGATATATCAAACATAGTTTTGAGAAAGAAAGATATTAAACACATATATTTTTAAAATAATAATAAAAAATATTCGATAATTATTGAATAATAACTTAGAATAGTGTACAATAACATTCGTAGACATATAAAAAGTTAATTTTATATAAAAATGTTCGTATTATTAAAGAGGGATGTTAATAGTAAACTTGATTAAAGTTATTATTCAATGATTGGATAAAGGCTATTTTAAGTTTACTAAACTTAAAATAGCCTTTTTTATATTTATGAACTTAAGACGAATATGGAGGTTTTTTATGGAAAATAAAATTCATGTTTTACACGAGGAAGGAAATTTACGTGTTTTACCTGAGAATAAAAGTGAATATAAGAGAGAATTCTTAGCTGGAACAACAAGTTTCTTAGCAATGGCTTATATAATAGCTGTTAATCCATCTATATTAAGCGCAGCAGGAATGCCAGCAGGTGCTATAGTAACTGCAACATGTATATCAGCAGTTATTGGATGTTTAATAATGGGATTTTATGCTAAGTTACCGTTTGGACTAGCTCCTGGAATGGGATTAAATGCATTCTTTACTTTTTCAGTAGTTATAGGAATGGGGATTTCTTGGGAAGTGGCTCTTACGGCTGTTTTTGTAGAAGGAATAATATTTATACTTTTATCATTATTTAAGGTAAGAGAGGCTGTTGTTGATGCAATTCCAATAAATTTAAAATATGCAGTTACAGCAGGTATAGGTCTTTTCATAGCTTTCATAGGATTTAATGGAGCTGGAGTTGTTGTTGGAAATCCAGATACAATGGTTGCTATGGGACAAGTTGGTCCTAAAATGTTAATAGCAATGGTTGGACTTTGTATAATAGTAATTTTAGAAAAGAAAAAAGTTAAAGGTTCAATGCTAGTTGGTATAGTAGTTTCAACTCTTTTAGCTTGGGGATATGCTTTAATAAATACTGAAGCTGCAGCTAGTATGGGAATTTATTTACCAAATGGAATATTTAAATTTGAATCAATAGCTCCAATAGCAGGTAAAGTTAATTTTTCATATTTAACTTCACCACAGCATGTATTTAATTTTATAACTATAGTTTTTACATTTTTATTTGTTGATTTTTTTGATACAGTAGGAACTTTAATAGGAGTAGCTTCAAGAGCTAATATGTTAGATAAGAAGGGAAGAGTTCCTAATGCTGGTAAAGCATTAATGACAGATGCTATAGCAACTACGGCAGGTGCTTTACTTGGAACATCTACTGTAACAGTTTATGTTGAAAGTGCTACGGGAGTTGAAGAAGGGGGTAGAACAGGATTAACAGCTATAACAATAGGAGCGTTATTTTTCGTAGCAATGTTCTTCTCACCAATATTTGTAGCAGTACCAGCATGTGCTACTGCACCAGCTTTAATATATGTTGGATATTTAATGCTAACTAGTGTTTTAAAAATAGATTTTAGTGATATTACAGATGCAGTACCAGCATTCTTAATAATAGCTTTAATGCCTTTAACTTATAGTATAGGTGACGGATTAACAATTGGGGTTTTAGCATATGTAATATTAAATATATTACACAATATCTTTACTAAAAATAAAAAAGATAAAAAAGAATTATCAATGGTAATGATAGTTTTAGCGATTATATTTGTAATAAAACTTTGTCTACCATTAATTACTCAGATGATAGGTTAAAATAAATTTTATTTAGAATATGTACTTTAAAGACTTTACTATAAGATCGAGAGTTATTTGATAAAAAATAATTTGAGACTTAAGTAAAGTCTTTTTTATTTTAAAGAAATAAGTCTTTAAAAAAATAAATGTTAACAAAATGTAAAAAATAACTTGTTATTACTTGGATTTTATATTAATCTATATTTAGATTATTTTCAAGGAGGCTCTCTTTATGGTTAAAAGTATGACTGGTTTTGGGAGAGCAACTAGTGAAGAGGGAAAAGATAGAATATTTTCTCTAGAAATGAAGAGTGTAAACCATAGATATTTAGACATGAACATAAGAATGCCAAGAAGTATGGTTTCTTTAGAAGAAAAAATAAGAAATATTATTTCTTCTAAACTTAGCAGGGGAAAAGTTGACATCTTTATAAATTATAAAGATTATGCTAAAAATCAAGGAGTTGCTGTTTTAAATGAAGATTTAGCTAAGAGTTATGTAAATTCTTTAGAACAATTAAAGTCCTTATTTCCTAGTATGCAAGACGACTTAAGTTTATCATTAGTTGCTAGATACCCAGATGTAATAACTATAGAAGAAAAATCAGAAGATTTAGAAGCTATATGGGAAGAGATAAACTCACTATTAAATATGGCTGTAGAAAATATGATTTCTATGAGAAAAGTTGAAGGTGAGAAATTAGCTAGTGATATATTAGTTAAGTGCAGTTCTATAGAAGAAATAGTAGCTTTTATAGAAGAAAAGGCAGAGGTTATTGTTGCTGCCTATAAGCAAAAGTTAGAGGATAGACTTAAGAATTTATTAGGAGAAGTTCCAGTAGATGAAAATAGAGTAGCTATGGAAGTTGCCGTTTTTGCTGATAAAGCTTCAATTGATGAAGAGATAATAAGGCTTAGAAGTCATATTAATCAATTAAGAAAAACTTTAACTTTAGATGAGCCTATAGGTAGAAAGTTAGATTTCATAGTACAAGAAATGAACAGAGAGGCTAATACAATAGCATCAAAGTCAACAGATTTAGAAATAACCAATCAGGTTATAGATATAAAAAATATTATTGAAAAGATTAGAGAACAAGTTCAAAACATAGAATAATAGGAGGTAGCAAATGAGTATAAAGTTAATTAATATTGGTTTTGGAAATATAGTTTCAGCTAATAGATTAGTAGCAATAGTAAGTCCTGAATCAGCACCTATAAAGAGAATCATACAAGAAGCTAGAGATAGAGGTATGCTTATAGATGCAACTTATGGTAGAAGAACAAGAGCCGTAATAATTACAGATTCAGATCATGTAATTCTTTCAGCTGTTCAACCTGAGACAGTGGCTCACAGATTATCAACTAAGGAAGAAGTAGTTGTTGAAGATGATGAATAAGATACATAAGGATAATAGAGGTGTATTAATAGTTATTTCTGGTCCTTCAGGTGCAGGTAAGGGAACTATTTGTAAAGCCTTATTAGAAAAACACGATGATATATTCATATCAGTTTCTGCTACAACTAGAAACCCTAGGGTAGGAGAAGTTGATGGAGTTAATTATCATTTCTTAACAAAAGAAGAATTTAAACAAAGAATAGCAGAGGATGATTTCCTTGAGCATGCTGAAGTATATGGAAATTATTATGGAACTCCTAAATCAAGTGTTGAAAAAATGCTTGATGAAGGAAAAAACGTAATATTAGAAATAGATATACAAGGTGCTTTAAAAGTTAAGGAAAAGGCTACTGATGGAGTATTTATCTTTATATTACCTCCTTCAATGGAAGAGCTTAAACAAAGAATAATAAAAAGAGGTAGCGAAACTCCAGAAAGTTTAATGACTAGATTTAAGTCAGCTTATAAAGAAATTAATTATGTGTCAAAATACAATTATGCAGTAGTTAACGATAATGTAGAAGACGCAGTAAAGAAAATAGAGGCTATATTATTAGCAGAAAAATGTAGAGTAGATAGATTAAAAGAAAATATATTAGAGTCAAAGGAGGACGAAATGCATGAACAACTCTATGATTAATCCATCAATCGTTGATTTATTAAAAAGGGTAGAAGATAGATATTCTTTAGTAATATTAAGTGCTAAGAGAGCAAGACAAATAATTGACGGAGCAGAAACTTTTGTTGATGTTGAGTCAAATAAGCCATTAACAATAGCTATAAATGAAATAGATGAAGGATTTGTAAATTACAAAGACACTGAGGAGAAATAAGAGCTATGAAAGATAAGAAATGTGTTGTTGTAGGAGTAAGTGGAGGAGTAGCTGTTTATAAAGCCTTAGATGTTATAAGCAGATTAAGAAAAAAAGATTTAGAAGTACATGTAATAATGACTAAATCCGCTACTGAGTTTGTAACACCATTATCTTTTCAATCATTAAGCCAAAACATGGTTATAACAGATATGTTTGCTGAACCAAAGGCTTGGGAAATACAGCATATATCACTAGCAAAGAAAGCAGATTTAATGCTTATTGTACCAGCTACAGCAAACATTATAGGAAAGGTTGCAAATGGCATAGCTGACGATATGTTATCAACAACTATAATGGCAACAAAAGCGCCAGTTGTTTTTTGCCCTGCAATGAATACAAACATGTATGAAAATCCTATAGTTCAAAGGAACATAAGTCTTCTAAAGGAACTTGGTTATGAATTTATAGAACCAGCTAGTGGAAGATTAGCATGTGGTGATGAGGGAAAAGGTAAACTTCAAGATACCGAAATTATTGCAGAAGAAACATTGAGAAGGTTACATTCTACTAAGGATTTACTTGGTAAGAAGGTTGTTGTTACTGCAGGACCTACTATAGTGCCAATAGATCCAGTAAGAATTTTAACAAATAGGTCTTCAGGTAAAATGGGATACTCAATAGCAGAGGAAGCTAGAGATAGAGGAGCAAAAGTTGTTCTTATATCAGGACCTACTTCTTTAAGAAAACCTAATGGAATTAAAGTTATTGATGTAAAGACAAATGAAGATATGTTTAATGCTATAAAAAATGAATTTAAAGATGCTGATATAGTTATTAAGTCAGCAGCTGTATCAGATTATAAAGCTAAAAATTATAGCAATGAAAAGATTAAAAAAACAGGTGATGATTTAAATTTAATTTTTGAGAGAGATAGAGATATTCTAAAAACTCTTGGAGATATGAAAGAAAATCAAATTCTAGTAGGTTTTGCAGCTGAAAGTAGCAACGTAGCAGAAAATGCTAAAGGCAAACTAGAGAGGAAAAATCTAGATTATATTGTTGCAAATGACATAAGTAAGCCAGAAACAGGTTTTGCAAGTGATGAGAATAAAGTTACTATAATAAGCAAATCTGGTGAAGAGGTATCTTTAGAAAAGATGTCTAAAAGAGAAGTTGCAAAGAATATATTTGACATTATAAAAGGGCGCTAATTGCGCCTTTTTATTCTATATGAACAAGGGTGATTATTTTGGAGAAATTTGCTGAAGTAATTGTAAATAGTGAAGCTGTTACAATTGATAAGCCTTTTACATATAAGATTAAAGAAGATTTAGTTCATAATATAAAGGTTGGACATAGAGTTCTTATTCCTTTTGGAAATGGAAATAAAAAAATTGAAGGTTTTGTTTTAAAAATATTAGATAATGTTGAAGATAAAAGTATAAGATATAAATCTATATATAATGTTTGTGATAATGAACCCTTATTAAGTGAAGATTCTTTAAAGCTTATTAAATTTTTAAGAGAGAAATATTTATGTAAGTATATAGATGCTATAAGAGTTATGATTCCACCTAAAATAATGAGTGGAAATAAGGAGAAAACAAAACAGGTTATAGTATTTAAAGAATATATAGAAGAATTAAGTGAGCCACAAAAAAAAGCTTTAGAGTTAATTGAAGAAAAAAGTGGTGGTTTCACAAAAGCAGAATGGAATAAAATTTTTAATATATCAACATATATGATAAATAAATTAATAGAATTAGGTTGTGCTTCTAGTGAAGAAGTAAGGATTGAAAGGGAAAATTTAAGAGAATTTAAGCCTTATCCCCCTAAAAGTTTAAATGAAGAACAGATAAGAGCATATGATACTGTTTTAGAAAGTGATAAAAATATATTTTTATTAAAGGGTATTACTGGAAGTGGAAAAACAGAAGTGTATATGAATTTGGTTAGTTACATGCTCATTTTTGAAAAGAGTTCATTAATATTAGTACCAGAAATAGCCCTAACTCCTCAAATGATTGAAAGATTTAAAGGAAGATTTGGAAAAAATGTGGCAGTCTTTCATAGTAGGCTTTCAGATGGGGAAAGATATGATGAATGGTATAGAATTAAAAATGATCAAGTTAAAGTTGTTATAGGAGCAAGATCTGCTATATTTTTACCTTTTAATGATTTGGGACTAATAGTAGTGGATGAAGAACATGAAAGTAGTTATAAATCAGATATGAATCCTAAATATAACACTATAGAAGTTTGCGAGTATTTAAGTGTTCTAAAAAATTGTAAGGTTGTTTTAGGTTCAGCAACCCCTAGTGTTGTTAGTTTTTATAAAGCTCTTAAAGGGACTTATGAATTAATTGAACTTAAAAACAGAGTTAATAATGGAGAACTTCCTAACGTATCTATTGTGGATATGAGGGAAGAGCTAAGGTCAAATAATAAAACTATGTTTAGTAGGGATTTATATTTGAAGATAAAAGATAGATTAGAGAAAAAAGAACAAATAATTTTGTTTTTAAATAGAAGAGGATTTTCATCCTTTGTTTCTTGTAGAAGTTGTGGATTTGTTTTTAAATGTAACAATTGTGACATATCAATGACTTATCATAATAATGGATACTTAGTTTGTCATTATTGTGGAAATACTGCAAGAATGCCTAAAGTTTGCCCTAAGTGTGGTAGTAATTATGTTAAACATTTTGGGGTAGGAACAGAAAAATTAGAGGAAGCAGTACATCATTATTTTAAAGAAGCAAAGGTTTTAAGGATGGATGTAGATACAACAAGAAAGAAAAACTCTCATGAGGAAATTTATAACTCATTTAAAAGGAAAGAAGCTGATATTTTAATAGGAACTCAGATGATAGCTAAGGGCCTTGATTTTCCAAATGTAACCTTAGTTGGAGTTATGGCTGCTGATATGTCTTTAAATTTGCCAGATTACAAGTCTAGTGAAAAGACATTTCAACTTATAACTCAGGTAAGCGGTAGAGCAGGACGTGGTGATAAAAAGGGAGATGTAATAATTCAAAGTTATTCTCCAGAACATTATGCTTTGACCTGTGCAAGGGATAATAATTATGAAGAGTTCTTTAAAAGAGAAATAAATGTAAGAAAACTTATGGCATATCCACCCTTTGATGATTTGTTTTTAATAAACTTAAGTGCAAAGGGAGAAATAAAAGTAAAGATTTTTGGAAAAAAATTAGAGATGTATTTACGTAATATCTTAAAAGAATATGATAATATATTTATATACGAAGCATGTCCTTGCTCTATAAGTAAAATAAAAAATGTTTATAGATGGCAAATTCTAATTAAGGGAAAATTAGATTTAGAGGTATGCTCTAAAATAAAAAAAGGGGTTTATGAATTATCCAAAGATGTTTATAATGAGATTAAGATTGGTTTAGACATAAATCCTAATAGCTTAATGTAAGGAGGAAGTTATTTTGGCAATAAGAAACTTAAGATTTAATGACGACGAAATATTAAGAAAAAAATGTAGAGTAGTTGATGACATTAATGATAGAATAAAAGTCTTAGTAGAAGATATGATAGAAACTATGTATGAAAATAATGGAGTTGGATTAGCAGCACCACAAGTTGGAATACTAAAGAGGATCTTTGTTGTTGATGCTATGGATGGAGCTGGTTCTAGAGTATTTATAAATCCAGAAATATTAGAAAAAAGTGGAGAACAAACTGATGAAGAAGGATGTTTAAGCTTGCCAGGTAGACATAAACCAGTAAAGAGAGCTAATAAAATAAAGATAAAGGCTTTAGATGTTAATGGAAATGAGTTTGTATTAGATGCACAAGAATTTTTAGCAAGAGCTATACAACATGAATATGATCATTTAGAGGGAGTACTTTTTATAGATCATGAGCTTTAAGACTAAGGAGGAATATGACATGAAGATAGTATTTATGGGAACACCAGATTTTGCTGTTCCATCATTAAAGAGCTTAATAAATGAATTTGGAGTAGAAGCTGTTTTTACTCAACCAGATAGACCAAAGGGAAGAGGAAAGAAATTAGGTATGTCGCCTGTAAAGGAAGTTGCTTTAGAACACAACATACCAGTTTATCAACCTTTAAGATTAAAAAATGAACCAGAAACTATAGAAGAACTAAAAAATATGGAGCCAGACTTTATAATAGTAGTAGCTTTTGGTCAGATATTACCTAAAGAGGTTTTAGATATTCCTAAGTATGGATGTATCAATCTACATGCGTCATTACTTCCTAAATTTAGAGGAGCAGCACCTTTAAACTGGAGTATAATCAAGGGAGAAAAGGTAACAGGAAATACAACTATGCTTATGGATGTAGGTCTTGATACTGGAGATATGCTTTTAAAAGATGAAGTAGAAATAACTGATAACATGACTGCTGGAGAATTACATGATATTTTAATGGAAAGAGGAGGAGAGTTATTAGTTAGAACTATAAAGGGCATACTTAATAATGAAATAACTCCAGAAAAGCAAAATGAAGAAGAAACATGTTATGCTTCAATGCTTAATAAAGAAATAGCTAAAATTAATTGGTCTCTTTCAGCACAGGATATCCATAACTTAGTTAGAGGATTAAATCCTTGGCCTGTAGCTTTAACTTCATATGATGATATTACAATGAAAGTTCATCAAACTAGAGTTGAAAAAGGGGATAGCAATAAAGAACCAGGAACTATAATAGCTGTAGATAAAACAGGAATTAAGGTTTCAACAGGAAAAGATATACTTGTTATAGAAAAATTACAGTTCCCAAATAGTAAGCAACTGTTTGTAGAGCAATTTATAAATGGAAACACAATAGAATTAGGTAAAGTTTTAAAATAATTTAAGAGGGTGATGGTATGTTTTATCCATATTATATTGATCCAACATATTTAATACTTATACCAGCGATTTTAATATCTGCATGGGCACAATTTAAAGTTTCTAGCACATTTAACAAATATAGCACAGTTAGAAGTATAAATGGATATACTGGTGCACAAGTTGCAAGAATTCTTTTAAATGATGCTGGACTTCAAGAAGTAGAAATTCAACAAGTACCAGGAAGATTAAGTGACCATTATGATCCAAGAGCTAAGGTTTTAAGATTATCATCTGATGTTTATGGAAGTACTTCTGTAGCATCTATAGGCGTAGCAGCTCATGAAGTTGGGCACGCTATACAAGATAAAGAATCTTATTCTGCATTAGTTTTTAGAAATGCCATAGTACCTGTAGTAAACTTTTCATCAAGCTTATCATGGATTTTGTTTTTTATTGGGATATTACTAAGTTATAGTACTTTAGTAACTATTGGGATAATATTATTCTCAGTAGTTGTACTTTTCCAACTAGTAACATTGCCAGTAGAATTTAATGCCTCATCAAGAGCATTAAAACTTTTAGAGGCAAGAGGAATATTATATGATAAAGAAGTGGATGGAGCTAGAAAGGTATTAAGTGCAGCGGCATTAACTTATGTTGCAGCAACACTTATGGCTGTTTTACAATTAGTAAGACTTATAGCTATAAGTGACAGAAATTCAAATGATTAGAGGTTAGAATATGAATGCAAGAAAAATAATAGTTGAAATATTAGACAATGTCTTATTAAATGGAGCATATTCAAATATAGAAATAAATAAGCAATTTGCATCTAATGATATAGATCCAAAAGATAAGGGATTAATAACAGAGGTTGTTTATGGAACAATAAAATACAAAAAGATGATAGATATAATTCTTTCAAGTTTTGTTGCTGATATTGGTAAAATAGATGAAAGTGTAGTAAACATATTAAGAAGTGCTATATATCAAATGAAATTCTTAGATAGGGTTCCTCCATATGCAATAGTTAATGAGGCTGTAAATTTAACTAAAGAAACTGCACCTAATTTAGCTAAATTTGTAAATGGAGTTCTTAGAAATTATTTAAGAAATGAAAATAAAAACTTTAAAGCTGGCTTAAGAAATAATGAAGCTTTATGTTATGACTTTTCTTTTGATAGATGGATGATAGAAATGTTCATCAAGCAACATGGAAAAGAAGATGCTTTAAGAATACTTAGAGGATTAAATACAGTTCCATATGTAACAGTTAGAGTTAATACATGTAAGGCTGATTATGATGAAGTTTATGAAAGACTTGAAGAAGAAGGATATGATATAGAGGAAGGTGCATTTTCACCTGAAGCTATCATAATCAAAAAAGGTAGTGCAATAGAGAAAAATAAACTTTATCAAGAAGGATTAATAACAGTTCAAGATGAAAGTGCTATGTTAGTAGCTCCTTTATTTGATTTAAAGGGTGATGAACAAGTTATGGATCTATGTAGTGCACCAGGAACTAAAGCAACTCATATAGGTGAGTTAATGATGAATAAAGGAAAAGTAGTGGCTTTTGATATTCATGACCATAAGTTAGCTTTAATAAAGGAAAATATAGATAGATTAGGATTAACTAATGTTGAAGTTGAATTAGGAGATGCTACAAAGATAAATTCTAAGTATATAAATTGGGCTGATAGAGTATTATTAGATGTACCTTGTTCAGGTCTTGGAATTATAAGAAAGAAACCAGAAATAAAATGGAATAAAAAGAACAATGATTTAACAGAAGTTGTTAAAGTTCAAAAAGAAATATTAAAAAATGCTTGGAATTATTTAAGAGAAGGTGGAGAATTAGTTTACTCTACTTGTACTTTAAATAAAAAAGAAAATGAAGAAGTTATAGATTGGTTCGTAGAAAGAAATTCAGACTGCAAAGTAGAAAAAGTATTTTTAGGTAAGGCTGATAATGTGGTATATAATGATAACGGAAGTGTTACCATATTACCTAATAAGTACATGGATGGTTTCTTTATTGCTAAGCTTAAGAAAAAAGAAAGTAAATAGCAAAAAGGATAAACATGGAAGGTGAGACTGTATGAAAAACATCTTAGATTTTACATTAGAAGAGTTAAAAGAGTGGATGAATGAAAATGGAGAGAGTGCTTTTAGAGCAAAGCAAATCTTCGATTGGATATACAAAAAGGAAGTATTTAATTTTGAAGAGATGAAAAATATTTCAAAAGCTCTAATAAGCAAGCTTTCAGAAAATTTTTATATAGGTATCCCTGAAGTTATAGATTATTTATCATCTAATGAAGATGGTACTAGAAAAATCCTCTTAGGATTAGGTGATGGAAACATAATAGAATGTGTTATTATGAGATATAAATATGGTAATTCTATTTGTGTTTCCACACAAATAGGATGTAGAATGGGATGTAAATTCTGTGCATCTACCTTAGAAGGAATGGTAAGAAATTTAACTGCAGGAGAAATATTATCAGAAGTTTTAATTGGACAGAAACTTCTAGGTGAGAGAATATCTAATATAGTTTTAATGGGAAGTGGAGAACCCTTAGACAATTATGATAATGTTATGAAGTTCTTGGAGCTTGTTAATGCTGATTATGGCTTAAATATAGGGCAAAGACATATAACATTATCAACATGTGGTCTTGTGCCAAAAATTCGTGAAATGGCTGATAAAGAAATGCAAGTAACTTTAGCAATTTCATTACATGCTGTTTCAGATGAAAAGAGAAAAACAATAATGCCAATAGCTAATAAGTATTCAATTAGTGAGATTTTAGACGCTTGTAATTATTACATTGAGAAAACAGGAAGAAGAATAACTTTTGAATATTCTTTAGTTAGTGGAGTTAATGATACTAAAGAAGATGCCAAGAGCTTAGGAAGATTATTAAAAGGAATGCTTTGTCATGTTAATTTAATTCCTGTAAATGAAATAAAGGAAAATGAATTTAAAAAATCTACTAAGAAGGATATAGAAACATTTTTAAATACTCTTAAAACATATGGAGTAGAAGCTACAGTAAGAAGAGAGATGGGCTCAGATATAAATGCAGCCTGTGGTCAATTGAGAAGAAGCTATATTAAGTCAAAAGGGTTAAAGCTGTAGGGGGAAATATTTATGTTAGGATTTGTAACAGATAAAGGAAATGTTAGAGAGTTAAACGAAGATTTTTTAGCTTATTCTAGAGAAGATGAATTTTCAATATATGTAGTTGGTGATGGAATGGGTGGACATAATGCTGGAGAAGTAGCTAGTAAAAGAGCTGTGGAAAGCATTATTTGTTTTGTTAAAGAAAATTTCGGCATTATACCATTAGATAATCTTTTAAAAGATTCAATTTTACATGCGAATGCTAAAATATACAGTATGAGTCAAGAAAGTTCTGGGTTATCTGGTATGGGTACAACAATAACAGCTATCTTAGAAGTTAAAAACATAGTTTACATTGCCAATGTTGGTGATAGTGCTTGTTTTGGTATTAATGAAAATGGAATAAAAAAATTAACAAAGGATCATTCCTTGGTTCAAGAACTTGTTGATAGTGGTTGCATTACAGAGGGAGAAGCTAAAAATCATCCAAGAAAAAATGTAATAACTAGAGCTATAGGAACTAATTCAAATGTTGATGTTGATGTATTTAAGGTTGATAGACATGAATATAAATCATATTTACTTTGTACAGATGGATTAAGCAATGATGTTGATGAGGATGAAATTTGGAAAAAAGTAATTAAATCTAATGATTTTGATAAAGCATGCAATGAATTAGTTGAAATGGCTAAGGCAAGGGGAGGAAAGGATAATATTACAGTGTTAGTTTTTGGAGGAGAGAAATAGAATGATAGGTAAAATCTTAGGGAATAGGTACGAGTTACTTCAGTGCGTAGGCGAAGGTGGCATGTCCTTTGTTTATAAAGCTAGGTGTAGAAAATTAAATAGATTCGTAGCTGTTAAAATACTAAAAGATGAATTTAAAAACAATGAAGAAATTGTTAGAAGATTTAAAAAAGAAGCTACAGCTATTGCTAACTTATCTAATCCAAATGTAGTAAATGTATTAGATGTTGGAACTCAAGATGATATCAATTATATTGTTATGGAATATGTTGAAGGTAAAACTTTAAAAGATATAATTAAGGAAAAAGGAGCTTTACCTTATGAGGTTGCCATAAGTATAGGAATAAAAGTTGCTAAAGCTTTAGAATGTGCTCATAAAAGTGGAATTATACATAGAGATGTTAAACCACAAAATATATTAGTTACAGAAGAAGGGGTTGTTAAAGTAACTGACTTCGGAATAGCTAAATCTATGGATTCCTCCACTATAGCACATACTAATAGTGTTATGGGATCTGCACATTATTTTTCACCAGAACAAGCTAAAGGAACTTATACTGATTATAGAACTGACTTGTATTCTTTAGGTATAGTATTGTATGAAATGGTTACTGGAGTTGTTCCTTTTAATGGTGATTCACCTGTTACTGTGGCTGTGAAACATATACAGGAAAAGGCAATACCTCCTAAGAATATAAATCAAAATATTCCAAATAGTTTAAATGATTTAATAATTAAAGCTATGGAAAAAGATCCTGTTAATAGATATCAAACAGCTAAGGAAATAATAGGTGACTTAGAAAAGATAAAGAAGGATCCAAATGTTACAATATCATCAAACTCTGCAGAAGATGAAGATCAATTTACAAGAGTTATGTCTCCAGTTGTTGTTCCAAAGACTGAAAATAATAACTCAGAACCTGATGATGAGGAGGATGATGATGAATATTATGAAGATGATGAGGAGGAAGAAGAAAATAATATTCAAGCTAAGCCTCAAAAAACTATCATCAAAAATAAAAAGAAATCACCAATAGTAATGATACTTGTAACTATTTTAGTTGTAGCATTAGGAATAACGCTTGGTTTCCTTGGTATGAAGAAATTTGTAGAAGGCGGAAAAGATGTTAAAATACCTAATGTTGTAGGAGAAAAGGCAGAAGATGCTAAGAGTAAGCTAGAAGGCTTAGGATTAAAGGTATTAGAAGTTACAGAAGAAAGTGATCAAGAAAAAGGAATTGTTTTAAAAGTTGATCCAAATGTAGATTCTACTGTTAAGAGCGGTAGCGAAGTAAAACTTACTGTTAGTGGTGGAGAAGCACAAATAAAAGTTCCAAACTTTGCAGAAATGAATTTAGATAGTGTTAAGAGAACATTAAAAAGTTTAGGTTTAGAGATTGGAACTGTTAACGAAGAATATAGTGATAGTGTTCCCAGAGGAGAAGTTATTTCTCAAAGTCCTAATGCTAATGAATCTGTAGATAAAGGTTCTAAAGTAAATGTTACTATAAGTAAAGGTAAAGAAATAAAAACAACAACTTTAAATATTCCTGATGTGTCAGGAAAAAGTGTAGATGAGGCTAAATCAATCTTAGCTAATGCTGAAGTTGGAGTAAATGCTGTTAAAGGTGATGCTGCTAAGAGTGAAGGCGAAGCTGGAAAAGTTTATAGCCAAAGTCAATCAGGATCTCTTACAATTAAGCAAGGTGAAAAGGTAACTATAACAATTAATTACTACGGTGATTATGTTAAGCCTGAAAAATCAGTTCCAGGAGTAACTGGTAAATCTGTAGATGAGGCTAAATCAGAGTTAACTAATGCTGGATTTAAAGTAAATGCTGTAAAAGGTGAAGCAGCTAAAAGTGCAGATCAAGCTGGAAAGGTATATAGTCAAGATGGTGGATCAAGTGCTAAAGAAGGTGCAACTATAACAATAACTTATTATGGTGAGTATGTTGAACCAAATCCAAAACCAAATCCTGATACAAAACCAAATCCTGATACAAAACCAGATAGCCAAACATCTTCAACAACAAATCAAGATCATAAAAAATCATAATTTTTAGATTATAAATAAAAAGAGAGTAAATACTCTCTTTTTATTTTTTATAATTTGAGATAATAGGCTTATTTATAAATAAAAATAGACATAAGTAGAAGGAAGCATGGTTATATCATTTTTAAGCTTCTTGCATTTTATATTAAAATTTGTTTATTATAAGAATATATACTATTAAAGATAGGGAGGAAACATGGAAGGAATTATAATAAAAGGAATAGGTGGATTCTATTATATAAAAACTGATGAAGGAATTATTGAATGTAAAGCTAGAGGTAAATTTAGATATAATTCATTAAAGCCTATGGTAGGAGATAGAGTTACCATAAAAGTAGAGAATGGAAAAGGTGTAATAGAGGATATACATGAGAGAAGCTCAGAGCTTATAAGACCAACTGTTGCAAACGTAACACAAGCTTTCGTTGTATTTGCAATAAAAAATCCTGACATAAATTTAGATTTATTAAATAGATTTTTAACTCTTTGTGAGTATAATGATATACATGCAGTTGTATGTTTAAATAAAGAAGATTTATGTACAGAGGAAGAAAAAGAAAACTTAAAAGAATTAATAAATGATATAGGTTATGAGGTTCTCTTCATAAATGCCAAGGAAGGAAAAGGTTTTGATGCTTTAAAGGAAAGATTAGAACATAACATAACAGTCCTTTGTGGCCCTTCTGGAGCAGGAAAATCTACACTTTTAAATTCTTTTATAGATAGGGAACATATGGAAACAGGAAGTGTAAGTGAAAAAATAGGAAGAGGTAAGCATACTACTAGACATAGTGAACTTATAGATGTAGACAATGGATACTTAGTTGATACTCCGGGTTTTACAACTTTAGATGTTACTTTTATAGATAGAGATAGCTTAAAATATTGCTTCCCAGAGTTTAATGATTATAATAATCTTTGCAAATTTAATGGATGTAATCATTATAAAGAACCCAAGTGTGCTGTGAAAGAAGCAGTTGAAGAGGGTAAAATAAACAAGCTAAGATATGATTTTTATATAAAAACCTTAGAAGAGATAATAAATAGGAGGGGTAATTAATGGTTAAAATAGCACCATCAATATTATCAGCAGATTTTAGTATTTTAGGAGAACAAGTTAAGAGAGTAGAAAAAGGTGGGGCAGAGTTCTTACATATAGATGTAATGGATGGTCATTTTGTTCCAAATATAAGCTTTGGATTTCCAATAATGAAAGCTATAAGAGGATTAAGTAATCTTGTTTTTGATGTTCACTTAATGATAGAGGAACCGGGAAGATATGTAGATGAATTTATAAGTGCAGGAGCAGATTTAATAACTGTACATTATGAAGCTGATAGACATATTGATAGAACAATAAATTACATAAAAAGTAAAGGATGCAAGGCTGGAATAGCTTTAAATCCAGGTACACCAGTTTCAATGCTTAAGAATTTAATACCTTTATTAGATATGGTATTAATAATGTCTGTTAATCCAGGTTTTGGAGGACAAAGCTTTATACCATATAGTTTAGATAAAATAAAAGAAGTAAAAGAAATGGCTAAGGCTTGTGGTAAGGAAGACTTATTAATCCAAGTTGATGGAGGAGTAGGTGCAAATAATATAAAAGAGATAGTAGAAGCTGGAGCTAATGTTTTAGTTGCTGGATCAGCTGTATTTAAAGAAGATAAAATAGAAGAAAACATTAAAGCTTTAAGAGAGGCACTATAAAATGAAAGTTCTTATAATAGCTGGTGGAGAAAAGCCTAGTAGCGAGTTATTGAAAAGTGAAATTAAAGAGTGTGACTTATTAATAGCTGCTGATAGGGGCGTTGAATCCTATTTAGAAAATGGATTTACTCCAGACTATGCCCTAGGAGACTTTGATTCTATAGGAGAAGAATATAAGGATATATTGAATAAAATAAAAGTAGAAAAATTTAATCCTGAGAAAGATAATACTGATACAGAGATTGCTTTTTTTAAAGCAGTTGAATTAGGAGCTACAGAAATTACCTTTTTAGGGGTTACAGGAACAAGATTAGATCATGTTATGGCCAATTTAGGACTTTTAAGAGAAGCTTTAGAAAGAGGTATAGAGGCATATATTATTGATAATAATAATAAAATTTACCTGAAGAATAAAGGGACAACTCTTAAGAAAGAATTTGGTGATTATATATCATTTCAAGCTTTTGGTTCTCCAGTAAATAATTTTTCTATAAAAGGTTCTAAATATGAACTTTATAATCATAAACTTTTAATAGGAGATTCATTATGTGTGTCTAATGAGTTTATTGATGAATATATTGATATATCTTTTGAAAAAGGTGAAGTTTTAGTTATATATTCAAGAGATTAAACACAATTTGAGTTTCTTCTGCATAAAATAAAATAAGAAATAATTTTAAAGGTAGGAGAGAGTTTATGAGAATAATGACTATTAAATTACCAAAGTTCTTAGCTAAAATAGTTAGAATGTTTAAAGGTAATAAGAAATCTGATACATAAGATGGAAAAAATTAAGGGATAAGTTTTACTTATCCCCTATTTTTATGCAAAATAAAAATGCAGTTATTAAACTGCATTTTAGCCAAAGATTTCTTATATAGCTCTTTGAACTTTTCCAGATCTTAAGCATCTTGTACAAACGTGAACAGTTTTTGGTGTTCCTTTAACGATTGCTTTAACCTTTTTTATGTTAGGAGCCCAAGTTCTCTTTGATTGTCTGTGAGAGTGACTGTATTGTACTCCAGCTACAACTCCTTTGTTACAAATCTCGCATCTTCTTGCCATTAAAAACACCTCCTTTAAAATGAAGATAAAATCTTCAATAGGACAGATAATATTCTATCATAATATATATTAGTTATGCAAGTATAATATTAAAATAATTCTTTAAAAATATGTTTCAAAAGGTATATAGTTCTTGAATAATCAAAGTATTTAATATAGAATATAGTATATGTAATAGGTTTATGTATTTATTTTTAAGTGACTTTTATAGGCAGTTAATAAAGAATACAGTATATCTAATAGTTGAGGAGGAATCGCCATGATAGGATATTCAAATGAATATGGAAATGTGTCTTATACTGATGACGTTTTAGCAAAGATTGTTGGTTTATCAACAATGGAATGCTACGGAGTTGTTGGAATGGTTTCTAAGAGCGCTACAGAAGGCCTTTGGGAGTTAATGAGAATAGAAAATTTAACAAAAGGCGTAAAAATAGATGATAAAAATGATAAGTTAACAATAGAAGTATTTGTTATGGTAGAATATGGTACAAAAATATCTGTAATAGCAAACAATATAATTCAAAAAGTTAAATATAATGTTGAAAATTATACTGGGCTTAAAGTATCTAGCATAACAGTAAATGTTCAAGCGGTTAGAGTCTAGGAGGTAAAACAGAATGAAATTTAATAAAGTAAATGGGGAACACTTGTATTATATGATGAGTAATGCAGCGAATAAGCTAGAGTTACAGAGTGAATATGTAAACTCTCTTAACGTTTTCCCAGTTCCAGATGGAGATACAGGAACAAACATGTCTATGACATTTAGAGCTGCTGTTAAGGAAATCGAAGGAATGGATAACAAAAATATTGGTGAAGTTTCTAAGAAACTAGCTAAGGGAGCCCTTATGGGTGCAAGAGGAAACTCAGGTGTTATTCTTTCACAAATTCTTAGAGGTATATCAAAAGGGCTTGAAGGAAAAGAAGAAGCTGATGCAAGCGAATTTGCTAATGCACTTTTAGAGGGAAGTAAATCAGCGTATAAGGCTGTTATGAGACCAACAGAGGGAACAATACTTACAATTGTTAGAACTGCTGGTGAAGTGGCTGTAGCCTTAAAAGAAGATAATATAACTGAACTTATGAGAGAAGTATGCAGAGAAAGTAAAATTATGCTTGATAAGACACCAGAAATGTTACCAGCATTAAAGAAAGCTAAAGTTGTTGATTCAGGCGGAATGGGATTATTAATAATCCTTCAAGGAATGCAAGAAGCTTTAGAAAATGGATTAAAAATAACTACAGGTACACCACAAGCTGTTAAATCTTCAGCAGCTAAGGCTCAAAGAAGTGAAACTATGAGTGAAGAAGATATTAAATTTGGATATTGTACTGAGTTTATAATCTTAGGAGACTCAAACCATGCAGAAGAATTTAAATCAAAGGTTATAGATAAAGGTGATTCTTTAGTTGTTGTTGGATATGAGGATGTAATTAAAGTTCATATTCACACAAATAATCCAGGAAAAGTTCTAGAAGAGGCAGTTAAATATGGAGAACTTTCAAAAATTAAGATTGATAACATGAGAGAAGAGCATAGAGAAATGCTTGAAGGTATGTATGAAGAGGCAGCTGAAACAGAGGAGAGTGTTGCAGCTGGAGAGTTTAAAAAATATGCATTTATATCAGTAGCTATGGGTGAAGGTATGAAAAACATATTTAAAGACTTAGGTGTTGACTATGTTATAGAAGGTGGTCAAACTATGAACCCAAGTACTCAAGATATGTTAGAAGCTATTGAAAAGTTAAATGCTGAGCATATATTTATTTTACCTAACAATAAAAATATAATTATGGCAGCTAATCAAGCAGCGGAAATATCAGATAAGGATATAAGAGTTATACCAACAAAGACAATTCCTCAAGGAATAACTTGTATAACTATGTTTAACCCAGAAGCTGACGTTGAAGAAAATACTGAAGAATTAAAAGAAGCTATGGAAATGGTAAAAACAACTTCTGTAACATATGCTGTTAGAGATACTGAAGTTGATGGAAAAGAAATCAAAGAAGGTAATATCTTAGGCTTAGTTGAAGGTAAGATAAAAGAAGTTGGAGAAGATCCATATAAAGTAGCTGAGGATTTAATAGATTCTTTAGTTGATGAAGATTCAGAGTTAATCACTATATTCTATGGTAAAGATTGTGAAGAGGAAAAAGTTGATGCCTTAATTGAAAAACTAGAAGGAAAATATGAAGATTTAGATGTTCAATGTTATAAGGGAGAACAGCCATTATATTACTTCATAATGTCAGTAGAATAATTAAGAGTTAATAATTTTTAGTGAAATTTTAGTTTTTAAAGCTAATATGAATAGAAATTTTATTATAGGGTTATAGCTATAAGTTTTATGGTTATAATCCTTTAATTTTGCAATTTTAAGAATATAATTAAGGTATATTTATTTTAATGGATGATTAAATTAGCTTTATTATTTAAGGAGGGGATTAGGATTAACATATACGATGATATAGGATTAGTAAAAGGTGTTGGGCCTAAGCTTAAAGAGAGACTTAATAAAGTTGGTATATTTACTGTTTTAGATTTACTTTTATATTTTCCAAGGGACTATGAATTTTTAAATGATGATATAAGTTTAAATGGAGATACAAGTGATGAAAAAGCTATTTTAAAATGTAGAGCTAAAAGTTATGGAAGTTCAATAAGAACTAGAAATGGAAAAACTTTAACCACAATTAACTTTATATATAATAATTTAAAGGTTATAGGGAAATGGTTTAATCAGCCTTATATAAAAAGGAATTTTATTTTAGGTAATGAATATAATCTTATGGGTAAATTTAAAAAGGTTAATAATACTCTAGAGGTTATTAATCCATTAATACCTTGTAAAGAAGCTAATAAAAGTGAGATTTTACCTATATATACTTTGAAAAATGGATTAACAAACAAAATTTTAGTTAAACTTATAAATGAAATACTTAAGAATATGATTATAAAAGAAAATTTACCAGATGAAATAGTGAAAAAGTATAAACTTATATCCTTAGATAAAGCTATAAGAAGTATACATTTTCCAGAGGGAAGAGGAGAATTACAAAGTGCAATAAATAGACTTAAGTTTCAAGAATTATTCACATACTCCCTAAAAATAATAATGATGAAGGCTCATATAAAAAAAGAAAATAGCGGAATAAGTTTTAAAATGAGTCCTTTTCTTAAGGATTTAAAAGAGTCACTTCCATATACTTTAACTAATGCACAATCAAGAACTCTTAGAGAAATACTTCTAGATCAAAAGAGAAATATTGCAATGAATAGATTAGTTCAAGGGGATGTTGGATCTGGAAAAACTTTAGTAGCATTAATATCTATGTTTAACGTGTACATGAATGGGTATCAAACTGTTCTTATGGCACCTACAGAAATATTAGCTAACCAACATTATGCTGAAGCCAAAAAATATTTAGATCAATTTGGAGTTGATATAGAGCTTTTAACTGGAAGCACTAAGGAAAAAGAGAAGAAGAGAATAAAAGAGAAAATAGCTTCAGGGAAAGAAATAATGTTAATAGGAACTCACGCCTTAATACAGGATGATGTTGAATTAAACAATTTAGGTCTTGTAGTAACAGATGAGCAACATAGATTTGGAGTAGAACAGAGAAGTAGGCTTATAAATAAAAATAAGAGAGCAGATGTTTTAGTAATGACTGCTACCCCTATTCCAAGAACTCTTTCCTTATATTTATATAGTGACTTAGATATTTCTATAATAGATGAATTGCCTCCAGGAAGAAAGCCAATAGATACTATGCTAGTAGATATGAATCAAAGAATGAAGGCTTATAACTTTGCTTTAAAGGAAGTAGAGAAAGGAAGACAATTCTATATAGTATCACCTTTAATAGAGGAAAATGAAAAGTTAAATCTAAACTCTGTTGAAAAAATTTATGAAGAACTTAAAAATGGAATCTTTAAGGATGTAAGAATTGAAATTTTACATGGTAAAATGTCTGGAAAAGATAAGGATAAAATTATAAATACCTTTAAAAATGGGGAAATAAAAGGTATAATATCTACAACGGTTATAGAAGTAGGTGTTAATGTACCAAACTCTACAATGATGATCATAGAAAATGCAGAGAGATTTGGTTTAGCACAACTTCATCAGCTTAGAGGAAGAGTTGGAAGAGGAGAACATAAGTCTTATTGTATTCTTATAGCTAATACTAAAAATGATATTACTAGAAGAAGGATGGAAATAATGACAGAGAGTTCAGATGGTTTTTATATTGCAGAAGAGGATTTAAAACTAAGAGGTGCTGGGGAAGTCTTTGGAATGAGACAGCATGGAGATGAAGGATTTATTCTAGCTAATGTAGTTGATGATATAAATATATTAAAATGTGCTAATCATGAAGCTAAATTAATAGTAAATAATATAAATGAAGATAATAAAAAGCTTTGTACAGAAATAATGAGGGGAATTGAAAGAAATAGTAGGTATATTTGTTTCAATTAGTAAATTGTTCAAAAACTAGTAATATGATAAAATAATTAAGGAAAATCAAAGGAGGACATTATAAATGAGAATAATAGCAGGAAAAGCAAGAGGAAGAAAACTATTATCACCACCAACATATGAAACAAGACCAACACTAGATAGAGTAAAAGAATCAATGTTTAGCATGATTCAATGGTATATACCTGATGCTGTAGTTATAGATGTTTTTGCAGGAACAGGAAGTTTAGGATTAGAAGCTGCAAGTAGAGGAGCTAAAGAGTGCTACTTAGTTGATAAGAGTCCAGTAACATTCCCTGTTTTAAAGAAAAATATAGAAAATTTAGGCTTCGGAGATTTTTGTCATGCTCTAAACACAGATGCTTATTCTGCATTAAGAAGTTTAGCTTCAAGAGGTAAAGTATTTGATTTAATGTTTATAGATCCTCCATATATGAAAAATCTTATTCCAGAAGCTATAGAAATAATTGAAGAAAAGAACTTACTTCAAGAAGATGGGTTAATAGTTACTAAAATAGATTCAAGTGAAGAAATTTTTGAGGGAACTGAAAAGATAAAGCTTACAAAAGTTAAGAAGTATGGAAATACAACAGTTTGCTTTTATAAAATAGAGGAGGACTAAAATGAGAGTAGGGGTTTATCCAGGAAGTTTTGACCCTATTACTAAAGGACATCTAGACCTTATTGAAAGAGCGGCAAGTAAATTTGATAAGGTTATAGTTGCTGTTCTTATAAACATAAATAAAAAAGGTATGTTTTCTATAGAAGAAAGGGTTAATCTTATAGAGAAGTGCGTTGCAAAATACAATAATGTTGAGGTTAAAAGTTTTAATGGACTTTTAATTGATTTTGTGAGAAAAGAAAAAGCAGATGTAATAATAAAAGGTTTAAGATCAGTTACTGATTTTGAATATGAATTCCAAATGGCACTTATGAACAGAGAATTAGCAAATGAGGTTGAAACTGTATTTATGGTTACAAGCCCTAATTACTCTTATATAAGCTCGTCTGCAATAAAGCAGGTTGCAAGTTTTAATGGAGAAATAAAAAACTTTGTTCCAAAAGAGATAGTAGAAGATTTAGAAGAAAGGATTATTAGTTTAAGAGGGGAGGGATAATTATTAACATGGAGTCACAAGTTATTGAAATTTTAGATTACTTAAGAGATATTGTTGAGGGAGCTTCTAAGGTCCCTATAACAGGTAAGGTTGTTGTTGATAGAAAAGAAGTTTTAGAACTTTTAGACCAAGTGATTAATTGTCTTCCAGATGAGATTAAAAAAGCACAGTGGGTTTTAGGAGAGAAAGAAAGAATCTTAGCTGAAGCTAGAAAAGAAAATGAGAGTGTTAAGCAAGAAACTTATGAAATGATGAAAAAAAGAATTGAGAATCATAATATAGTAAAAGAAGCAGAATTAAGAGCCCAGGAGATAATAGCTAATGCTCAAAGACAAGCAAAAACTATTAGACTAGGCTCAAGAGAATATGCTGATGAGATATTATCTCAATTAGAAAATGAAATAACTAATAAAAGAGAAGAATTTCTTAATCATATGAAAAATAATATGGAGAAGTTTGCTATTGATTTCACAGAAGACTTAGATAAAGCGACTGGTGAAATAAGAAGCAATATTAAGGAATTAAGAGGCGATAAGTAATTTATATAAAATTGCTAAGCCAAGAGTTATTCCTATAATTAATATTAGTGGAGAAAGTGTAATTAAAAAGGAGCTTTCTATAAGAGAAACTGCAATATTATTTTTAAAGATCATATAAATGAAGAACATAAGTACAAAGGCAATTATTCCCTGTAAAACTTTAAATAAGAAGTATTTTATTATAGATACATTTTCTTTATAAAAGAAAGATGAAGTTTGCATTATTATTGAAAGTCCACCAAAGGAACTTAAAAATGATAGTAAGAGTAATTTGCTAAAAAGTGATAAATTACTAGAAGCTATTATGTTACATCCATTTGTAACTTCTATGCTTCCTAAAAATAAACCGTTAAATATATCAGGAGGTATATTTAACATAGAACTTAAGTTTGTTAATGTTCCAGTTGAAATAAATAAGGTTTTTAACATACTTATTATTACTGAAAACATAATTACGTATCCGCATAGGACAAGTATATTTAAGGAAGCATCCTCAATAGACTTTTTAATTACTTCTCCAATGTTAAAAGTAGATTTGTTTTCAGTAATGACTTCTTTAGAAAGAGAGAGTTTTTTCTCTCTTTTTTTATTTTTAGTTATTATACCCATAATAATTGCAGAAAGATAACTTGGTATTAATAATAAATATCCAAGGGTTGAGTTTCCTAACATTGATGTTCCCACAGCGCCTAATAGAAATAAAGGTCCTATATTAGAAGCTATATTTAAAAGTCTTACAAATTCATCGTGGGGAATAAGCCCATTTTTATATAAGTCAGTGGAATATTTTGCACCAAGTGGATATCCACAAAGAAAACTTGCAACTAAAGCAAAGCTACAAGGATAGCTTAATCCTAAGGGTTTACATAGAATAGGGCCTAATATTTTTGAATATAGTTTTATTCCATCTAAATTAATTATCATGTTACATATAACCATAAATGGAAACATAGTTGGAAGTACAGAGTAAAAAAATAACTTTGCACCAGCTAAGGATGCTTCCATGGAAAGTTTAGGGTTTACTATAAAGTAAATTACTGTTAAGGTTAAAAATAAAGAAAAAATAATATTGCCTTTTATTTTTAATAATTTTATTAAAATTATACTTAGTATTATTATAAGTAAAAATAAAATACTATACATGGTTTCCTCCTTTTACGAAATCATATATAGTATTTATATTTAAGTACATATAATAATATTATTGTTATCTAAAAATAATAGGACTAATTAAATAATCACTGTTAATTTTAACTGATGGATTTAGAAAACTATAAATATTAGTGGCTTTTATGTCAAATTCTAACAAAGGATCTGCTTTAGCTCTTGATAATTTATTAACGATGTTTATTTCAGAATTTTTCTTAATCTCTTTTAAAATTTCCCTTCCTTTATTATTAAATCCTAAGATTCTTACATAATTAGGAGAAGATTTTCTAAGAGAAAGAAGATCTTTATTTACATTTAATAGTACGTGACATAAAATTCTGTTTAATCTAGTATATGAATAACGCTTACTTTTACATAGGTTTATTAATTCATCTAAGGAATTAGCTTTTCCTATGTTTTGAATTATCTTATTATCTATGCCTTCAGAAGCCTCTGGTATTTCTTTTAATATACTAGGATTGCTTACTATAGCGTATTTTACTAAGTCAAACATTTTGTCTAAATCACTAAAAGAAGTATTTTTTAATAAGTTATAGCTATACTCAGGCATAAAATCAAGACTTTCTTCCATATTTGAAGTATAAATACTTTTTCTTATGGCAGAAGCAGAAGCTATTTCATTTTTTGAAAGTTCCTCATCATTGTAATCTGCTCCTAATCTTTGTATAGTAAAAGGTTTTATAGAACTTTGAAGCTTATAAAGGCTTTTACAATATTCAATTGCTAATATATTATTAGAAGAGTTTAGAACTTTTTCTAAGTATGAAAAATCAATTTTATAATTATTATCATTTAAGTACTTCATTAAAGCTTCACTTCTGGCTTTAGGAAAGGGAAGTCCTTCCTTTAAATAATTTTTTAAATATTCTTTGAATATAGGAGGTTCATTGACAATAATTTCACTAAGTTTTTTGATTAAATCTATATCTCCACATTCTGACCCAAAGCAAAGATTGGTAACTACATTTAAGGAATTAAGTAAAGATACTGCACCAAAGGCAAAAAATTCTGCTGAAGAAGTTGCAAAAAGAGTTGGAAGCTCTACTACTAAATCAACTCCAGCTTCTAAAGCCATTTTTGTTCTAGTCCATTTGTCTGTTAAAGCAGGCAAACCTCTTTGTACAAAGTTTCCACTCATAACACAAATAACTCCATCACAATTTGTAATCTCTTTTGAACTTTTTAGGTGAAGTTCATGGCCTAGATGAAAAGGGTTATATTCAGTTATTATGCCAGTTATATTCATTTAAATCACCACTTTTTCATATTTTGATAAAACTATAATAACCTAATATATAAAAATAATAAAGTGTATATATTTATTAGAAAATTCAGATAATTTTAAATATAAAAACAATATTGTGATACCGTTTTTTTGTTTGTTATCTGTTGAAAAATATATTAGTATAGGAGTATAGTATTATTAGTATTGTGTGTGATAACACATAACATCTGCTTTGACTTGAAAGGAGAAATGAACATGGAACTTATGAAACAAATATGGGAAAGTGCTAAAAATAATAGAAAAAAAATAGTACTTCCAGAAGGGGATGAAGAGAGAACTCTTGTCGCTTCACAAAGAATAAAAGAAGAGGGACTTGCTGACGTTTACTTAGTAGGTTCAGAACAAGTAATAAGAGAAAAAGCTGAAGCTTTAGGCGTAAACTTAGAGGGAGTAAACATAGTTGATCCTGAAACTTCAGATAAATTAGACACTTATATAAATGAATTTTATGAATTAAGAAAAGCTAAAGGAATGACAGTTGAAAAAGCTGGAAAAATCGTAAGAGATCCTTTATACTTCGGAACAATGATGGTAAAAATGAATGATGCAGACGGAATGGTATCAGGTGCTGTACACACAACTGGTGACCTTTTAAGACCAGGTCTTCAAATAATAAAAACTGCTCCAGGAGTATCTGTAGTATCAAGTTTCTTCATAATGATGGTACCAGGTTCACAATATGGAGAAGGTGGAATGTTATTATTCTCAGACTGTGCTGTTAATCCAAATCCAAATGCTGATCAATTAGCTGCTATAGCTATAGCTACTGCTGATACTGCTAAAAATCTTTGCAAAATGGATCCAAAGGTTGCAATGCTTTCATTCTCAACAATGGGAAGTGCTGACCATGATTTAGTAACAAAGGTAAGAGTAGCAACAGAAAAAGCTAAAGAATTAAGACCAGATTTAGATATAGATGGTGAATTACAATTAGATGCTGCTATAGTTGGAAAAGTTGCTTCTCAAAAAGCTCCAAATAGTAAAGTAGCAGGAAATGCTAATGTTTTAGTATTCCCAGATTTACAAGCTGGAAATATAGGATACAAATTAGTTCAAAGATTTGCTAATGCAGAAGCTATTGGACCAGTTTGTCAAGGTTTCGCTAAACCAATAAACGACCTTTCAAGAGGATGTAGTTCAGAAGATATAGTTAACGTTGTTGCAATAACTGCTGTTCAAGCACAAGCAACTAAATAATAATTGATTAGAATTTTATATAGATGGATAAAATTAAAATGAATTAAGCTTATTAATTTTACATTATAAGTTTAACAGGAGGAGTTTATAATGAACGTATTAGTTATAAATTGCGGAAGCTCATCATTAAAATATCAATTAATAGATATGGATACTGAAAATGCTTTAGCAACTGGATTAGTAGAAAGAATAGGATTAGAAGGCGCAAACTTAACTCAAAAGAGTGAAGGTAAAGATAAATATGAGATTGTAGAACCAATGAAAGATCATCAAGATGCTATTAGATTAGTTCTAGGAGCTTTAATAGATGAAAAACATGGTGTTATAAAATCATTAGATGAAATAAATGCTATAGGACACAGAGTTGTTCATGGTGGAGAAAAATATGCTGAATCTGCATTAGTTACAGAGGAAGTTATGAAAGATTTAGAAGAGTGTGCTAAATTAGCTCCACTTCATAACCCTGCAAATATAATAGGAATAAATGCTTGTAAAGCATTAATGCCAAATGTTCCTATGGTTGTTGTATTCGATACAGCATTCCATCAAACAATGCCAGAAAAAGCATTCGTATATGCATTACCATATGAATTATATGAAAAAGAACATATAAGAAAATATGGTTTCCATGGAACTTCTCACAAATATGTTTCAGCTAAAATAGCAGAAGCTATGGGTAAAAACATAGAAGATTTAAAAATAATCACTTGTCACTTAGGAAATGGTGCAAGTATTGCAGCTATAAAAAACGGTAAATGTGTAGATACTACTATGGGATTCACACCACTTGAAGGTTTAGTAATGGGAACTAGATGTGGAAACATAGATCCAGCTGTAGTTACATACTTAATAGATGAATTAGGATATACTTCACAAGAAGTAAATACTTTAATGAACAAAAAATCAGGAATATTTGGAGTTTCAGGAGTAAGTAGTGACTTTAGAGATGTTGAAGCAGCTGCTGACAAAGGAAGCAAAGAAGCTCAAATAGCTTTAGATTTATTCAGAAACTCAGTTAAGAAATATATAGGAGCATACATTGCAGAGATGAATGGATGTGACGTAATAGTATTTACTGCTGGTGTTGGAGAAAACTCAATTATAGAAAGAGGAGCTATCTGTAGAGATTTAGAGTTCTTAGGAATTGAGTTAGATGAAGAAAGAAATAATATAAGAGCTAAAGTTGCTGAAATAAGCAAAGAGGGTTCAAGAATTAAACTTTTCGTAGTTCCAACTAACGAAGAATTAATGATAGCACAAGATACAGTAAGTATTGTAAGTAAATAATTATAAAATACTTGACTTTTAAATAGCTAGTTAATATAATAAGATATGTGTTGTTTAGGAATAAACAATGCATATCTTATGTTAAGGAGCGTGAAAGTAGTTATTTAACTACGGTGATTATGAAATTAATTTTTTCAGAAATATGCTCAAAAAGAGAAAGAAGAAAATCTTTAGATTTTGTTCTGGATTTAAAAAGCTTCGAATTTGAAGGCGAAAATATGAAGGTTAAAAAGCCTCTACATTTTACTGGTGAAGTTATATCTAATGAGTCTTTTATAGAGTTAGTAGGTAACATTACTGGAGAACTTCAGATGAAGTGTTCAAGATGCTTAACTAATTTCTCTTATGAAGTATCAATAGATATGGATGAGAAATTTACAAATAATTCAAATCAAGAAGATGATTCTATTGCTTATGTAGAAGGCGACGAATTAGATGTTGCTGAAGCGGTAGTAGAAAACGTAATTTCAACCTTACCTATAAAAAGACTTTGCAGCATAGACTGCAAGGGGCTTTGTCAAAAATGTGGTATTGATTTAAATAAAGAAACATGCCGATGTGACAATGAAGAAATTGACTTAAGAATGGCAAAGCTAATGGACTTGTTTAAGTAATAAGGAGGTGTAACAATGGGAAATCCAGCTAGAAAAACGTTCAGAGCAAAAAGAGATTCAAGAAGAGCTCAAACTTTCAAGGCAAGCTTACCAGGTATCGTAGAATGCCCACAATGTCATGAAATGAAAATGGCTCATAGAGTATGTAAAAACTGCGGACACTACAAAGGTAAAGAAGTAGTATCAGTTGAAGAATAAAAGAAAGTCTTATGACTTTCTTTTCTTTATATGTAGGAAAAAAGGGGTGAAACTCATGAGAATTGCTGTAGATGGAATGGGAGGAGATCATTCCCCAAGTGCAGTAGTTGAAGGGTGTGTTCAGGCATTAGAAGAATTTAAGGATATAGAAATATATATAACTGGACCAGAAGATCTTTTAAAAGAGGCTTTTTCTAAATTTAAATACGATAAAGAAAGAGTTGCTTTTATAGATGCTAAAGAAGTAATAAGTACTAATGAGCATCCTGCTATGGCTGTTAAAAAGAAAAAAGACTCAAGTCTTGTTAAAGCTCTTAGACTTGTTAAGGATAACGAGTGTGAAGCAGTTATATCAGCTGGAAGCACAGGTGCATTTTTAACAGGATGTACACTTATTGTAGGAAGAATAAAAGGGGTTGAAAGACCTGCTTTAGCACCAGTTATGCCAGGTGAAAATGGTCCTTTTATGATAATTGATGCAGGGGCTAATGTTGATTCTAAACCTTCTTATTTAGTTCAATTTGCTAAAATGGGTGAGGTTTACTTTAAATCTGTTATGGATGTTAATAACCCTAAGGTAGGATTAGTTAATATTGGAGAAGAAGAAGAAAAGGGTAATGACCTTACAAAGGCTACTTATAAGCTTCTAAAAGAAGAAAAAGATATTAACTTTATTGGAAATGTTGAACCTAGAGAAGTTTCAACAGGAGATGTGGATGTCTTAGTTTGCGATGGATTTGTTGGAAATACTGTTTTAAAGATGTATGAAGGCGTAGCCTCTACAATATTAAGTATGATCAAATCAGAAGTTAAATCATCATTTTTAGCTAAATTAGGAGTACCATTCTTAGCACCGGCTTTAATGAACCTTAAGAAGAAAATGGATTATAAAGAATATGGTGGAGCACCATTCTTAGGTGTAAAGGGGATATGTGTAAAAGCACATGGTAGTTCTGATGCAAAAGCTTTTAAAAATGCAATAAGACAGGCGAGAAAATTCCATGAAAATGATCTGATTGGGAAATTGAGTGAAGAAATCACTAAAAAAAGCTTTGATAATCAAAAAAATATTTAAAAATTACGTAATGCGTATTGACTATGTATTTTATATATAATAATATTTTATTAGATTAACTTAGGAGGTGAATTGAATGTTTGATAAATTAAAAGAAATTATTGCTGATAAATTAAGCGTAAACGAAGATGAAATAACTATGGAATCAACATTTATAGATGATTTAGGTGCAGATTCTCTTGATATAGTTGAATTAATAATGGCTCTTGAAGAGGAGTTAGAGATGGAAATCCCAGATGAAGATGCTGAGGGCTTCAAAACAGTAGGAGATGTAGTAGAATACATCACAGAACATACAGAGAAGTAATAAAGTCCCGCAATAAGCGGGATTTTTAATTTAAGTTTATTCTTGAAGTTGTTTCAAAAACAACTTGAAGAATAAACCTTAAGGAGATGAATTTTAAGGTGAAAGATATAAATTTAATAGAAGTTGAAAAACTTATAGGAATTGAGTTTGAAAACAAAGGGGTGCTTATAACGGCATTAACGCATAGTTCATATGCAAATCAATTTAAAGATGTAAAATATAATGAAAGATTAGAATTTTTAGGAGATTCAGTTTTACAGCTTTGTGTTACAAAATATTTATTTAATAATTACAAAGATAAATCTGAAGGTGAATTAACAAAAATAAGAGCTTTAGTAGTTTGTGAAAATTCTTTACATAAAGTTTCAAAAAATCTATTACTTGGTAAGTATATAAGAATGAGTAAAGGTGAGGAATTAACTGGAGGAAGAGAAAGAACTTCAATACAAGCTGATGCATTAGAGGCAGTAATTGCTGCAGTTTATTTAGATAAAGGAATTGAAGTTGCAAATGACTTTATTTTAAGAAACTTCAAAGATGTTATAGATAAGGCTATAAATGAAGAAATAATCTTAGACTTTAAAACTAGATTACAAGAAGTGCTTCAAAAAAATGGAGAAGTTAATATTGTTTATAATTTAGTTAAGCATGAAGGACCACCTCACAGAAGAAAATTCTTTACAGATCTTTTAATTAATAATGAGATAATAGGTCAAGGTGTTGGATTTAGTAAAAAAGAATCAGAACAAAATGCCGCTAAAGCAGCAATGCAAAGGTTAGGTGAAATTAAATGGGAAAAAGACACTATATAATCCCAATTTTTGTTCCTCATGAAGGATGTCCACATGATTGCGTATTTTGTAATCAAGGAAAAATAACTGGAGAAAATAAAGAGATTATATTAGGGCCAAAGTACAAGCAAGAAAATAAAGTTAATAGTGATTTTGTAAGAAAGACAATTGAAGAATATATAGAAACAATTGGTGAAGGGGATAGAATATTAGAGGTTTCTTTCTTTGGAGGAACTTTTACTGCTATTGATATAAATAAGCAAAGAGAACTATTAGCTGTTGCAAAAGAATATAAGGATAAAAAAATTATAGACTATATAAGGTTATCTACTAGACCAGATTATATTGATGAGTTTATTTTAGATCATTTAAAAAGTTATAAAGTTGATATAATAGAACTTGGAGTTCAGTCTTTAGATAAGGAAGTATTGCATAAATCAGGTAGAGGCCATGGTTATGATGAGGTTCTAAAAGCTTCAAAGTTAATTAAAGAATATGGCTTTACTTTAGGGCATCAAATAATGGTAGGTTTGCCTGAGGATACTTTTGAGAAAGATATAGAAACAACGAAAGAGTCTATAAAGATGAAACCTGATATATGTAGAATATATCCTGCCCTTACAGTGAAAAACACTCCTATGGAGGATATGTACTTAGAGGGAACCTATAAGCCATATACTCTAGAAGAGGCAGTTTCTATAAGCGCTAAACTTTATAAGATGTATAAAGAAAATAATATACAGGTTATAAGAATTGGCTTGCAGCCTACAGATAATATAGCTTTAGGCAAGGATATTGTAGATGGACCTTTCCATCCAGCTTTTAGAGAATTAGTAGAGAGTAGTATTATAAATGAAAATATATATAATATCTTAAAAGATAAAAATGGAGAGGTAACTATAAGAATTAGTAATAAATCAGTTTCTAAGCTTTATGCTGATAAAAAGAGATACTTCAATGAACTTAAAGACAAGGCACAAAATTGTAATTTGAAGGTTAAAGTAGATAATTCTATGGAAGTAGATAAAATAAATATAGAAGTAGAATCGAAAGTATATAAAATAGATTTATAGTTATTATATGCCTTGGAGTTGATCTCTGAGGCTTTTTTTATTGATATTTTAATTAGCATAATATAAACTTATACCATGAGGAGTGAAGTAAAGTGAGAAAAACTACGAGAGACAGAGTTATAAAAATTACTATTATTTTTGTTGTAATATGCTTTTTAGCAACTTTATTACCGATTATGTTTATGTAAAGATAGGAGTGAATATATGTTTTTAAAATCTCTTGAGATAAGGGGATTTAAATCATTTGCTGATAAAACAGAATTAAATTTTAAAAAAGGAATAACGGCTATAGTTGGGCCTAATGGAAGTGGGAAAAGCAATGTATCAGATAGCGTAAGATGGGTTTTGGGAGAACAGAGTGCTAAAACCTTAAGAGGAGCTAAGATGGAAGATGTAATCTTTACTGGTACAGAATATAGAAAGCCTATAGGATATGCACAGGTTTCTTTAACTTTAGACAATTCTTCAGGGGAACTCCCTTTAGATTATTTAGATGTAAAAGTTACTAGAAAATTATTCCGTTCTGGAGAAAGCGAATATTTAATAAATAATTCTCCTTGTAGATTAAAAGATGTTGTAAATCTATTTATGGATACAGGAATAGGAAAAGAAGGGTATTCGCTTATTGGTCAAGGTAAAATAGATAGTATTCTAAGTGGTAAGCCGGAAGATAGAAGAGCTATTCTAGAGGAAGCTGCAGGTATTGTAAAGTTTAAATCTAGAAAGGTTGAAGCTGAGAAAAAGTTAAAGAATACGGAAGAAAACTTAGTTAGAATAAATGATATAATTTTTACTTATGAAGAAAGATTAGGGCCTTTAGAAGAGGAGAAAAATAAAGCTTTAAGATATTTAGAGCTTTCAAATGAATTAAAACACAAAGAAATATCATCTATTATGAGTGAATTACATAATATTGATGGTGTTATATTAAGGCAAAAAGAAAAGATAAAAGATTTAATAGCTTTTAATGATAAGCAAAAAGAAAAGTATAAAGAAGAAAGAGAGAAAATGTTTGCTTTAAAGGAAGAGTTAGACTCTTTAGAAGGCAGCCATTCTAAAAAGCAAGAAGAGTATTTTGCTAAAAAGGAAGAAATAAATAAAAGCTTAGGAAAGGTAAATCTTTTAAACGAAAGAATTAAAAATATAGATGAATTAATTCTTAAAAATAAAGAAGAGTTAGAAGAAAATAAGAAGAAATTAAATATCTTAATGAAGGAAAAAAACTCTATAGAGAAGGATTTTAATTCAAATAAAAATAAGTTTGAAAAAGAATTAGAAGAAATTAATACATTAGAAAAAGGTTAAATTTTTTATTGGATTGTCTGGATGCATAATGATCGCGATTCCATCGTAAGCAAGTATTGTCTCTTTTAATCCACTTTGCTTTTCCTCATCTTTTAATGCACGACTCGAAAGTCCAAGATCACAACGACCTTCTTG